>Ga0233451_10000234_pt1 | contig 58367 bp, 59 predicted proteins | sample 011ome_29_FD_183052 | JGI IMG/M metagenome (GOLD analysis project Ga0233451, IMG submission 183052) | Coastal salt marsh microbial communities from the Groves Creek Marsh, Skidaway Island, Georgia - 011504CT (spades assembly) | ecosystem: Environmental > Aquatic > Marine > Intertidal zone >... | reverse complement strand
ACCTTTGCCGCGCGTGCGCTGAAATTACGAGGTTTTGATGTCATGGAAGCATCCTGCGCCGAAGAAGCACTAGAGCGGTTAACTGACCCAAATCTGCACATTGATGTGTTCGTGACCGATATTGTGATGCCCGGTCGTGATGGCCCCAGTTGGGTCAAAGAAGCGCTGGTAAATCGTCCAGACACGCGGGTTGTATTCGTATCAGGATATGCCGAGGACGTCTTGGAAACCCAACAGGCCAGCGTGCCAAATTCCGTCTTTTTACCTAAGCCATTTTCTTTGGAACGGCTGACAGAAACGGTACAAAAACAATTGCAATCTTAGCCAGCGGGCCATGGTGTCACAATGCGATGTTGTGCCACAATTCAAACTGATCGGCACAGGCTCGTTCCAAAGCCTGCCGCGTTGTCGCAGCCAATGTCAAATCGGCCTGTGGTGACATATTGGCGCGCGGCAGCTGCATGTGTTGTGCAAGATGGGGCAATCGGTGTTGCAAAAATTCGATGGCCAAAGGCCACTGTTCATATTGGAAAACATAATCGACACCGACTGTGCCTGACTTCTCGGTCACAAATTTGACTTGATCGCCAACATCGGCCCAAACGGGGCGTTCCTCTGCCAGATAGTCCAGAACAAACTGGTCAAAACTGATCCCACGAGTCGATACGCTGTGACCGGCCACATCGTCGCGCTGGCGATACCGATACCAACTGCCCAGCCAATCGACCGGTTCGCGTACCAAACACATGGTTTCTATCCGGCTGCCACTAAATTTTTCGCACATTGCACGGAATCGGAAATTAAATTGGCTGATTGTGAAATGTTTCATTGCACTAGGATTGCGCACGATCAAATCGGCGTTATTTCCAATGGCCTGTTCCAATGCGGTGGTGCCAGTTTTGGGATTAGCTAGAATTGCCAAGTTTTCCTTAATAAATACAATCACCTACTGATCCCCGCATATGGTCATATTCATGTATACTCTTTGTTAAACTTTATATGAAAGTATAATTTTTATAAAATTTTTCTTGAAATGTTCTAGTTTTAGTCCGATAAAATAGAACAAGAGTAGAACAAACATGCGATTGCCGAATGTCGATTGCTGTGAAATAAGTAGGACGAATTCACAAATGGCAGACCTTTTATCAATGACTGACAAAAAAAACGCGGAAAAGCAAAAAGCTCTAGACAGCGCTTTGGCCCAAATCGAACGCCAGTTCGGTAAAGGATCGATTATGAGATTGGGCGGTGACAATCCGATCCAGGAAATCGGTTCGACATCAACCGGTTCATTGGGATTGGATATCGCCCTAGGCATAGGTGGTCTGCCCAAAGGGCGGATCGTCGAAATCTATGGCCCTGAAAGTTCAGGGAAAACAACGCTAACCCTGCATTGTATCGCAGAGGAACAGAAAAAAGGCGGCGTTTGCGCCTTTGTCGATGCGGAACATGCGTTGGATCCATTATATGCGCGTAAATTGGGCGTTGATTTGGATGAATTGTTGATTTCGCAGCCTGACACAGGCGAACAGGCGCTGGAAATTACCGACACATTGGTACGCTCTGGTGCGGTGACTATGGTGGTGGTCGATTCGGTTGCTGCACTGACCCCTAAATCTGAGCTTGAGGGCGACATGGGTGACAGCAGCGTGGGTGTTCAGGCCCGTTTGATGTCACAGGCCATGCGCAAACTGACCGCATCGATTAACCGTACAAACTGTACGGTTGTTTTCATCAACCAAATTCGGATGAAAATCGGCGTTATGTTTGGCAGCCCAGAAACCACAACAGGTGGTAATGCGTTGAAATTCTATTCTTCGGTTCGTTTGGACATTCGCCGCATTGGCGCGATTAAGGATCGTGACGAAGTGGTGGGCAACCAAACACGGGTCAAAGTGGTCAAAAACAAGGTGGCGCCACCCTTTAAGCAGGTCGAATTCGACATCATGTACGGTGAAGGCATTTCCAAAACGGGCGAAATCCTGGATCTGGGTGTCAAAGCGGGCGTGGTTGATAAATCTGGCGCGTGGTACAGCTATGGCGACGAACGCATCGGGCAGGGGCGTGAAAACGCAAAAACCTATCTGCGTGAGAATACCAGTGTTGCATTAGCGATTGAGGATAAAATCCGCGCCGCCCACGGTCTGGAATTCGACATTTCCGAAACGGATGATGATGTGATGGAGGCCTGAGACCTTACATTCATTTTCATGCAAAACGCGCGCCCCAAGGGGCGCGTTTTTTGTTTTGAACCCGCTGCCACCTGTGGACAACGTGAATTTGGGGGTATATGTCGGGATTAATTGAAAACGCATAGAAAGAACGGCAATGACATCGCTAAACGACATTCGGTCAACCTTTCTGAATTACTTTGCCAAGCAGGGCCATGAAATTGTACCATCCAGCCCTTTGGTGCCACGCAACGATCCAACGTTGATGTTTGCAAATTCGGGTATGGTTCAATTCAAAAACCTGTTCACAGGGGTCGAAACCCGCGATTACAAACGCGCCACAACGGCACAGAAATGTGTGCGCGCAGGCGGCAAACATAATGATTTGGACAATGTCGGCTATACCGCCCGTCACCACACCTTTTTCGAAATGTTGGGCAATTTTTCGTTCGGCGATTATTTTAAAAACGACGCGATCCCATTTGCATGGGAATTGATCACCCGCGAATTGGACATCCCCAAGGATCGGTTGTTGGTGACCGTCTACCACACCGATGACGAAGCCGCCGACATCTGGAAGAAAGTGGCAGGTTTGTCGGATGACCGTATCATTCGCATTCCCACCAACGATAATTTCTGGATGATGGGGCCAACGGGGCCTTGTGGCCCGTGTACGGAAATCTTTTTCGATCATGGTGAACAGCATTGGGGTGGACCTCCCGGCTCGCCTGATGAGGATGGCGACCGGTTTGTTGAAATCTGGAACTTGGTCTTTATGCAATCCGAACAGTTCGAAGACGGATCCATGATTGATCTGCCCAACCAGTCGATTGACACTGGCATGGGCATTGAACGCGTTGCGGCGTTGTTGCAGGGCACCAATGACAACTACTCTACCGATCTGATCCGCTCGCTGATCGAGGCATCGGCCAATGCCACCAGTTCTGATCCCGATGGACCCGGCAAAACGCACCACCGTGTGATTGCCGATCACCTGCGGTCAACGTCATTTTTGATTGCGGATGGGGTTATGCCATCCAACGATGGACGCGGCTATGTTTTGCGCCGCATTATGCGCCGTGCGATGCGGCATGCACATTTGTTGGGGGCCAAGGATCCGGTGATGCACCAATTGGTGCCTGCGTTGGTACAACAAATGGGCGCGGCCTATCCCGAATTGGGACAGGCGCAGGCCTTGATCCAGGAAACCCTGCTGCAAGAGGAAACGCGTTTCAAACAAACGCTGGATCGCGGATTGAAACTGTTGGACGATGAATTGTCGAACCTGTCCGATGATGCGCCATTGCCAGGTACGGCGGCGTTCAAATTGTATGACACCTATGGGTTCCCATTGGATTTGACCCAAGACGCCCTGCGCGAAAAGGGCCGCAGCGTCGATACAGACGGGTTTGAAACCGCTATGGCCGAACAGAAAGCCAAGGCGCGCGCCGCATGGTCCGGTTCCGGCGAGGCAGCAGATGCCACAATATGGTTCGATGTGGCCGACAAACACGGCACAACCGATTTCCTAGGCTATGACACCGAAACCGCCGAAGGCCAGATTGCCGCAATCGTCAAAGGATCAGACCAGATCACCACAGCCAAGGCTGGTGATGAGGTTCAGGTCGTGTTGAACCAAACGCCGTTTTACGCGGAATCGGGCGGTCAGGTGGGCGACACCGGTGTCATTAAAACCGATGGCGCCACCGCCACTGTCACCGATACGAAGAAGGTCGCGGGCGTGTTCATTCATTTTGCCCGCATTGATCAGGGCGAAATGTCGGTGGGTCAGGGCGCTGCATTGATCGTTGATCACGATCGCCGCACCGCCATTCGCGCCAACCATTCCGCCACGCACCTGCTACACGAAGCATTGCGCCGCGCGCTTGGCGATCATGTGGCCCAGCGTGGGTCATTGAATGCATCCGATCGCCTGCGGTTTGATTTTAGCCATTCCAAGGCGATGTCGGATGCCGAATTGTCCGCAGTCGAGGACGAAGTAAACACCTTTATCCGTCAAAACACCCGGGTTGAGACCCGCATTATGACCCCTGATGATGCCCGCGCCTTGGGGGCGCAGGCCTTGTTTGGGGAAAAATATGGCGACGAGGTTCGCGTTGTGTCCATGGGCACATTGGATGGGTCTGGCAAGGGCGTTGGCAAAAACACCTATTCCTTGGAATTGTGTGGCGGTACACATGTGCGCCAAACGGGTGATATTGGGGCCTTTGTCCTGCTGTCGGACAGCGCCAGTTCCGCAGGTGTACGCCGTATCGAGGCATTGACAGGAACCGACGCAATGCGTCACCTGAAATCGCAATCAAACACCTTGTCGGTCATCGCGGCGGATTTGAAATCCAATGCGGCGGACGTGGCGACGCGGGTCAAATCATTGATTGACGAACGCAAGGCATTGGCAAACGAAGTGGCCCAGCTGCGCCGTGAACTGGCCATGGCCGGTGGTTCTGGTGGCGCGGGCGCTGCCGAGGCACAGGATGTCAATGGCGTTCCATTCTTGGCGCAGGTGTTGTCTGGCGTGTCTGGCAAAGATTTGCCGGCCTTGATCGACGAACACAAATCCCGACTGGGATCTGCTGCGATTTTGTTGATCGCAGATACGGGCGGCAAGGTTGCCGTTGCAGCCGGTGTGACCGATGATCTGACCGGACGCGTGTCCGCCGTTGATCTGGTCAAGGCGGCTGTCCCTGAATTGGGTGGCAAAGGGGGCGGCGGACGCCCTGATATGGCCCAAGGTGGCGGATCTGACGCTGCAAATGCAGATGCTGCAATCGCAGCTGCGAAAGCGGTCGTGCAATAAAATGTCGGCCCTGTGGATATCGCATGTCACGGTGACGGATCCGCAGGCCTATAAATCCTATGCCACGCGCGCGGTGGATATCATTGCCGAATATGGCGGTGTGTTTTTATCGCGCGGTGGTGCGCACCGCCAACTAGAGGGAACCGCACATGAACGCCATGTGGTGGTGCGATTTCCCAGTCTGGATGCAGCAGAAAAATGTTATAATTCAGATGCGTATCAGGCGGCATTGATGTATGCGCAGGGCGCATCAGAACGTCAGTTGGTCATTGTCCAAGAAACGCAATGACGATCAATCACGATCCAAAATTCCCAATCCGCGCAGATATACCCCGATCCCTGTTTCCAATAAATCTTCGGGGTTGAAGGGGCTGACCGTTCCGGGGGAATTGCGTGCAAACAGTTCGACAACCCCATGCGACATCGCCCAGATATGGGCGGAAAACATGGCTGCAGGTGGCCTGCGGTCGGCTGGAATACGGTCGCATAGGTTCTGGGCGGCTAAATCTAAGACGCTGCGTGCCTTTTGGCTGGCGCGGGCCAGATCGGGGGTTCGATTGGTGGAAACGCCGCTTTCGAACATGGCGATATAGTGGCCCGGATATTGACGGGCAAAGGCCAAATAGGCGCGGCCTGTGCGTTCAAAGGCGGTCAGTGCAGACGGCTGCCCGTGATCATAGGCGTGTTCCATCACATCGGCAAAAATTTCATAGCCCTGTAATGCGGCTTCGGCGATCAAATCTTCGCGGCCTTCGTAGTGGCGATAGACGGCAGCGGGGGTCACGCCGGCCTGTTTTGCGGCCTCGGACAGGGTAAAGCCGGTGGGGCCTTTGGCGCGGATCAGGTCTAGGGCGGCATCGACCAGGGCCTGTTTCAGGTTGCCGTGATGATACCCACGTTTAGACATGCCAAACCTCGGGTCCACCGGTGATCAGCGGATCCATGTTACCGATGGCCGATAAATCGCGCCCAGCATAGTCAAAGCGCGACAGTATTTGTTGCAACGCTGCAATGCGCGCTCGGCGTTTGTCATCAGACCGGACAACAGCCCAAGGCGCGTCAGTGTGATCGGTGCGTGACAGGGTATCCAATATCGCATCGGAATAGGCATCCCATTTATGCAGACCATCCACGTCGATGCGGGACAATTTCCATTGCTTTAATGGGTCAGATTCGCGCGCTAAAAATCGGCGCAGCTGTTCGGCTTGTCCGATATTCAACCATATCTTGACTAATGAAATGCCCTCTTGGACCAGCATCTGTTCATAGGGAACCACCTGATCCATAAATTTGGCGCGTTGGTCGGCGGTGCAAAACCCGAAAACGGTTTCCACAACGGCACGATTGTACCAGCTGCGATCAAATATTGTCATCGTTCCTGCGGTGGGCATGTGTTTTACATAGCGCTGAAAATACCACTGACCTGCTTCGCGCTCCGTTGGTTTTGAAAGCGCGACAACAGATGTCTGCCGTGGTGACAGGTTTTCGCACAAACGTTTGATTGTGCCACCTTTGCCCGCGGCGTCGCGGCCTTCGAATACCACGACGACGCGTTTGTTATTGGTTTTGATCCAGTTGTGAAACTTGGCCAACTCTTGCTGCAAATCGGCCATATGCTTGCGATAGTGTGCCCCTGACATGCGTTTTGGATAGGGGTAATCGGGGTTTGCAATCTGTTTTGACTTGGGCGCCGCTGCAATCGCATCGCGTACGGATTGTGACGCATGATTTTTGTGAAAATCTGAAATGGCACCATCATAAGGCAAAGTCATTGCAATTCCTTTCACACCTATGTGCCGATTTCGTTCATATCAAACGGGGTTGTTTGGTAAATTTCGTTGATCCAATTGCCATACAGCAAATGCGCATGCGACCGCCACCGGTTTTCGGGCGGCTGATTGGGATCATCATTTGGATAGTAATTGGTTGGCACGTTGATTGGTTTACCCTCGGACACGTCGCGATCATATTCTTGCTTTAACGTATCGCTGTCATATTCGAAGTGATTGAAAATATACAACGCGTGATGCAGATCATCCTTGATCAAGCAGGGGCCCACATGGGGGCTGGACGCAAGCGTGACCAAATCGGGGATGGCATCAACATCGGCCTGTGCAATTTCGGTCCAGCGGCTGACGGGGATCACGAAATTATCGGAAAACCCGCGCAGATAGGGGGATGCAGGGTCGTTGCAGCTGTGGCGGAAACAGCCAAACGCCTTGGCGTCTAGTGCGATTTTGGGCACGTTGTGGAAATAATTGATCATCGCCATGCCCCCCCAACATACGCCAAATGTCGAATGCACATGCGTCTGGGTCCAGTCAAAGACCTGTTTCAATTCATCCCAATATGTCACCTGATCAAAGGGCAGATGTTCAATTGGCGCCCCTGTGATGATCAAGCCATCAAATTTTTCACCCGTTGCAGCAACCTCGGCAAAGGGGCGATAAAAACTTTCCATATGATCAAAAGCCGTATTGCGCGTTTGGTGATCGGTCATACGGATCAGCGAAAATTCAATTTGCAGGGGTGTTGCCCCAATTAATCGGGCAAACTGCGTTTCCGTCTGAATTTTTTTGGGCATCAAATTTAACAATCCAATGCGCAGGGGCCGAATATCCTGACGACCGGCCTGATCTTCGTCCATGACCATGACGCCTTCGCGCGTAAGCACGTCATAGGCGGGTAGGTTCGATGGGATTTTAATCGGCATGTTGGATACTCTTGTGTTGGAAATACGCTAGGGGCGTAACATAGGTTTAATTCTGTTGGGTCTCAAGGCTATGTTCAATCAATTGATTGAAATCTTGTGGTGTTTTGACCTGTGCGATTTGATCTGCGGTCACGGTCACACCCCATCGTGCCATTCCTTGGTACAGTGGCTGACGATGTGCCAAGGCCTGCGCATAGGTCCAGCGCACAAAGGCGTCTGGGTCAACTTGGTCGGGTGATTGTGCCTTTAATTCTAGGTATTCGTCCCATTTCTGCGCCAAAAAATCGGGGCGATAATACATCGGCTTTGGGGCGCGATCGAACCTGCGGATCAATTCGGCGGTATGTTCCTGTGATCCTTTGATCCACACCAATAAGGCGCGTTGCGATAGGGCGGATAGGACCGGATCATTTGGGTCATCTGGATCGACAACTTCGCAGATGCTTCCACTGGTGTCGCACACAAAGTGGTCATAGCCATAGATTTCGGATGCGCGATCAATAAAATGATCGGTGTCCAGCATTGCCTCAATCTCAGCTTTCTGATGTTGGGCTTGACGTTTTTTATACGCCTCAATGCTTAGCCCACCCTTGGCTGGATCACCCGGTTTGCCCAGATAGGTCGACAGCGGCGCCAAATTATCAAAGGTGATGTTTGACGCGATATAGATTGAATCGCTTAGTAATAAGTCGCGCAAATACGGCACCTGCATCGCTTCGCGTTTGAAACTGTCGGCGATGTATTCGCCCATGTAACGCGTGCCAATGCGATAATCGACCGAGTAGTGGAACCATTGCCCCGAGGCCCGCAACATATTCGAGACATAGGTTTTACCCAAGCCCGACATGCCAAACAATACAACTCGTTTTTGTTCAGATTCGGCCCATTGTGTTGCGGTGTCGTATTTCATTCCTTGGCCCTGTTCCTAGATGTTTTTCCGTTGGTAGCCTGCCGATCATAACAGGTCAACGGTGTTACGCATTTGTGCGTGATTGTGTCCAGATATTCAAATAATTCCCGGCAAAGATCAGCACCGCCCCGAGAAAGACATAGATATCCAGCGCTTCGCCATAAAACAGCATACCGATTATCGCGATGACGGGCAGGCGGGCAAAATCGACCGGCACAATCAATGTGGCCGGTGCCAACGACAGGGCCGTTGTCAGGCAAAAATGGGCCAACAATCCTGCGCATCCGATCAATATGATCCAAGGCAGGCTTATCATGCTGGGCAGTGCAATATCACCGTCATAGCCGGCACAGATCACACCGAAAACCGCCTGCATCACGGTTAGATAAAATAACACACAGGTAATGGTTTCCGTGCGTGTTAATCGTTTGGTCAGTAATATCGAAACCGCAAATCCGATTGCTGACATGGCTGCCGTAATCACGCCCCACGACAATTCACCGCCAAACGGACGGGCCACGATTAAAATACCAATAAACCCCAAAACCGCTGATATCAGCTTGGGCAAACTTAGCCGTTCGCCCAAAAACATAGGCGCCAGTAACAAAACCCATATGGGCGATGTAAATTCTAATGCAAACACTTGGGCCAATGGGGCTGCGGTGACGGCGAAAAACCAAAGGTTTTGTCCACCAAAGTGAAACAGATTCCGGATTGAATGTATATGCAGATGACGACGCGAAATATCGCCAAAACCATTGCGCAGCGTGGTCACGCTGAGGACAATAAAAATACCCACGAAACTGCGATACATCATGATTTCGAATGTGTCTAATTCGAATGATACCGCGCGGCCCGCCACTGCCATTGCCGAAAATGACGCGATTGCGCCGATCATATAAAGAACTGCTTTTACCGTTTGGGTCATCTGTGTATCGCCTGAAATAATGTACACACTGGGACGTGTTTTGGGGTCCAAGTCAAGCCCTTGGACCTGTAATGCCCTGATCAAAAATAAAAAAGGCGACCCAAAGGGCCGCCGTTTTCGGGTGTATGATCGTTTACCGTTCGATCAATATGCGCAACATGCGGCGCAGCGGCTCTGCGGCACCCCACAACAGCTGATCGCCGACGGTAAAGGCGTTCAGGTATTCATTGCCCAGGTTCATTTTACGCAAACGACCCACTGGAACTGATAATGTTCCTGTCACCTTGGCAGGGCTAAGTTCGGCAACAGTCGTGGCGCGATCATTTGGAATGATCTTGGACCATTCGTTGGCCTGATCCAACATGTCGTGGATTTCGTCCATCGGAACGTCACGTTTCAATTTGATCGTCAGCGCCTGCGAATGGCAGCGCATGGCGCCGATGCGCACACATGTGCCGTCAATCGGAATGGGGCTGTCTGAACACCCTAGAATTTTGTTGGTCTCAACAACGGCTTTCCATTCCTCTTTCGATTGGCCATTGTCTAGGGCCACATCAATCCATGGGATCAAACTGCCGCCCAGTGCCGCGCCAAAGTTTTCGGTGGGAAAGGCATCGGACCGCATGGTTTCGGTCACAATGCGATCAATGTCCAAAATTGCGGATGCAGGATCGGCCAGTTGTGGTGCCACAGCATCGCGCAGTGCGCCCATCTGCGACAGCAATTCGCGCATGTTGCGCGCGCCTGCACCTGATGCGGCCTGATATGTCATAGATGTTGCCCATTCGACCAAATCGTTCTGGAACAAACCGCCCAATCCCATCAGCATCAGCGACACGGTACAGTTGCCGCCGACGAAATCCTTTTTCCCAGCGCTTAGGGCTGTGTCGATCACATTGCGGTTGACGGGGTCCAAAATAATTGTGGCAGCATCCTCCATCCGCAGTGCAGATGCCGCATCAATCCAATACCCGTTCCAACCGGCTGCGCGCAGTTTGGGAAACACTTCCTTGGTATAATCGCCGCCCTGACAGGTGACGATCACATCCATCGCCTTTAGCGCATCGATGTCATTTGCATCCTGCAACGGGGCCGCGCCATTGCCCATATCCGGGCCCATTTGACCCGTTTGGGAAGTCGTGAAAAACGTCGCTTCGTCGATCAGTTGAAAATCGTTTTCATCGCGCATCCGATCCATCAATACGGATCCGACCATGCCACGCCAGCCGACAAAACCAACACGTTTAATTGACATTTTTACGTCCCTTTATCCCAAGTGGTAAATTCATGCGCTGCATATACTGTTTTTTCCACAGGGGAAAGGTGGGGGGACAGGGTTTTTGGTCGCATTGATTGGAAATTATTGTCCCAGCGTTTGATTGCGTGAAACATATTCAAATGATAAGCACGCAACACGCCCAACACCCTGTGACATTGGATCAAACATGCCTGCTATCGCGCTTATTACGCATCCAGACTATGATATATCAGTGCCGCAGGGGCATCGGTTTGTTGGGCAAAAGTTTTCCGACCTGATGCAATATTTGACGGTGCAGACATGGTTTGAAAACTTTGAGATTTTTCAAACGAAACCCGTACGCATATCCGATTTACGCGCGGTTCATGACGCGGAATATATTGCGAATTTTGCCTATAATAAACTGGATATTGCCGCGCAGCGGTCATTAAACTTGCCATGGAATGAACGTTTGCTAAAGCGCAGTTTTTTGGCCGTAAACGGCACCTATCAAGCCGCGCAAATCGCGTTGGATCGCGCAATTGCGTGTCATGCCGCAGGCGGGACGCATCATGCCCACCGCGGGCATGGATCAGGGTTTTGTGTGTTTAATGACCTTGCTTTCGCGGCGCATGCCTTGATCCGGCATAACGGCGTAAAACGGGTTTTGATATTGGATGTTGATGTACATCAAGGCGATGGCACGATTGATATTTGTTCATCAAATTCAGATATTTATACTGCGTCTTTACATGGGTTGAACAACTTTCCGTTTCAAAAACGGCAAGGATCAATGGATATTACATTGCCCGACGGTATGACGGATGGGCCGTATATCAGCATCCTAAATTCTGCTTTGCATCAGATATGGCGCGATTTCGAACCTGAATTTGTCATCTATGATGCGGGCGTTGACGTGCATGGTGCTGACGGATTGGGTCGGTTGAATTTAACCAACCAAGGTATATTCGACCGTGATCGCACGGTGATGCAATTTTTCAAAAACCGCCGCGTCCCAATTGCAACAACGATTGGCGGCGGATACAGCCGCGATCGCGCTGCGCTGGCGCAGCGGCACAGTTTGGTATTTGCCGCGGCGCAGTCTGTTTTTGGGCCTGACCGATTATGATGGTCGCAATCTCAACTCGCTCTGCGGGTCAAAGTACATGACATCATTTGCGTCAAAGATCACAGTAACGGGCGTGCCAGATTCAATCGCTTGGTTGTCTTTCGTTTCAACGACGATCCGTTCGCCCGTTGGCGTTTTCAGGTAATCATAGGCCACACCGCCAAGCCGTTCACGCAGATCAACCGTCACATTTGACGCATTTTGCGTGATTGACAATGATTGTGGTCGCAGGCCAATGGTAACGTCACCGTCGGGCACATAGTCAGGGGCGGGCATTTGAAAATGATCCAAGGCGGGCAGGGTGATCACCCTGTTTTCAACGCGCGCATCAATGAAATTCATCGCAGGTGACCCGATAAAGCCGGCCACGAATTTATTGTCGGGGTTTTGATACAAATCCATCGGGCGGCCGGCCTGTTCAATGCGGCCCGCACGCAGGACCACGATTTTATCTGCCAAGGTCATGGCCTCGACCTGATCGTGGGTGACATATATCATCGTGGCGCCAATTTCTTTGTGCAGACGGGCGATTTCAACACGCATATCAACGCGCAATTCTGCGTCCAGGTTCGATAGGGGTTCGTCGAACAAGAATACCTCGGGGCCGCGCACAATGGCACGCCCGATGGCTACGCGTTGACGTTGGCCGCCTGACAACGCCTTGGGTTTACGCGATAGGTAATCATCCAGTTTCAAAATGCGGCTGGCCTCGGCCACTTTGGCGTTGATCGTTGCTTTGTCCACGCCGTTCATTTTCAGGCCAAAGCCCATGTTTTCACGCACCGTCATGTGTGGATATAATGCATAGGTTTGAAAAACCATCGAAACACCCCGCGATGCAGGATCCATATGGGTCACATCGCGCGCACCAATTTTGATGCGTCCATCTGTTGTTTCCTCAAGCCCTGCGATCATGCGCAGCAAGGTTGATTTTCCGCAGCCAGATGGTCCAACAAAGACACAAAATTCGCCATCCTTGATGTCTAGGTCAACGCCATGGATAACCTGCGTTGCACCGTATCGTTTGATCGCGTTTTCTAGGGTAACACCTGACATTTATTGTCCTTTCAAATCAGTATTTGGCGCGGCTTAAGATGGAAACTGCCATGTTGAGGCTTCGGCGCCGATGGATTCGGCGGTCGTGATTAATGTATCTTTGAAGGCGGTTAAATCGCCCAACGTGACCCGCGATGTCGACGAGGCAATAGACACGGCGCCAATGACACGTCCGCTTTCCATCAAGACGGGCGCGGCGATGGAAATGATCCCAATCTCATGTTCTTCGCGGTCAAAGGCCACGCCATCGACGCGGATTGTGTCGATGTCGTTCATGACGGCATCAGCGGATGTGTGTGTGTTTGGTGTGAAACGGTAATAGGATTGCTGTCGCAATATTATTTCCAACCGTTTTGGTGACATATAGGCCAGCATCGCTTTGCCAACACCGGTGCAATAGGCTGGGGCCGTCATGCCAGATTGCGCCAATGTCTGAATGTGTTGGTTTGCCTGAACTTTGTCGACAAAAATCACGTTTGAATTGTCAAATTGCGCCAAATGGATCGTTTCACCCACCTGAGCGCACAGATTTTCGATGTGGTTGCGCGCAATCGGGGCAAGGGATGCGTTTTTCCAAGCAGAATGTGCCAAGCGTACCAAGCGTGCCCCCAAGGAATAGCACCCTGTTTCCGGGGAATGTGTCAGCATATTTTGATTCGTCAGAGTTTGCACAAAACGGTATAGGGTCGCTTTGGGATAGGGGCTGATGTCCTGTAGTTCGGTAAATCGGACCGGACGATCAAATGAGGCCACTAGATCCAATATTTCCAGTGCCTTACCAACTGTGCCGCTATTTCCCGTTTCCTTATTCACGTGCGCTTCCTGCCTCAGGGTTCAAAAATCTTGTGTTGACATCTTAGACATTTTTTTAATAGTTTCAATTACTGAAATCAAGTTCCATTATGTGAAACTAAACTGACATAAACTTGGGAGGGTTAAAATGTCAAACTTTTTGAAAACGACGATTGCCACAGCTGCATTGGTTGCTGGCTTTGCAGGTTCGGCGATGGCCGCAGACCTGTCTGGGACATTGCGGATTACATCCGACATGTCCAACCCTGCGCCGCGTGCGGTCATGGAAAAACTGGCGGCGGATTTTGATGCGATGCATCCAAACCTGTCAGTTGATCTGACCATTGTTGATCGCGAAGCTTGGAAAACACAGATCCGCAACGCCCTGTCTGCGAATTCGCCTGACGTTGTAAACTGGTATGCTGCAACCCGCATGACACCCTATGTCGATGCAGGATTATTCATGGATATCAGTGATCTATGGAACGACCCTGCGATGGCATCGCTGGCATCCACCAAAGGCGCGATGACACTGGACGGCAAGCAGTGGGGCGTGCCCTATACATACTATCAGTGGGGCGTTTATTACCGCAAAGATATCTTTGAAGAGCTGGGCCTGAGCGAGCCAAAAACATGGGCCGAGGAAATTTCAAACTGTCAGGCGATCATCGATTCTGGCCGCAAGTGTTACACAATCGGGTCCAAATATCTGTGGACTGCCGGCGGTTGGTTTGACTATATCAACTCGCGCACCAATGGCTATGATTTCCATATTCAATTGGCAAATGGCGAAATTCCATGGACTGATGAACGCGTTCGCGCAACATTTGCAAATTGGCGTCAGTTGATCGATATGGGCGCATTTGTGGATGACCATCAGTCATACAGCTGGCAAGAAGCGATGCCATTCATGATTGACGGCAAAGCAACGGCGTATCTGATGGGCAATTTCTCAGTCGCGGCGTTCCGTGATGGTGGTTTGACTGATGATCAACTGGATTTCTATCAATTCCCAATGATCAACCCAGATGTTGATTATGCCGAGGACGCACCAACAGATACGTTCCACATCGCATCCGGCGCACAAAACGTCGAAGCGGCCAAGGCATTCTTGCTGTATGTCACATCGCCCGACGTTCAAACTTGGATCAACTCAGGCGATGCTTTGGGTCAGTTGCCCGTGAACTCTCAGGCGTCTGTGTCGGATGATAAATTCATCCAGCAGGGCTTTGACATGCTGTCAAACAACGCAGGCGGCGGGATCATGCAGTTCTTTGACCGCGATTTCCCAGCGGAAATGGCATCCGTCGGCATGGAAGGTTTGCAAGAATTCATGGTGTTCCCCGACAATCTAGAGGACATCTTGGCCCGTCTTGAGGACACACGCCAGCGCGTCTACAAGTAATCGCATCAAACAGGGCGCGCGTCATGCGTGCCCTGTTTTGTCAGCCCATTCAATATATTGGCAAACGGCCCAGCCATTTCCCAATGCATTGATCAAACAGCTGGTCGCACAAATTTGGTTGCATAAGGGGTCATTTATGACAATTGCCTATGATCACACACCCGCAAACCGCAGTTGGTTTAAACGCAACGAATTGGCCATTATGCCGTGGCTGTTTTTGCTGCCAGCGGTGCTGTTTTTCGCCGTCTATGTGATCAGCCCGATTGCACAATCGTTTTGGATTTCGTTCCATGAATGGGACGGGCTTGGCGAAAAAACCTATGTCGGGATGGACAATTACGAACGATTGTTGGGGTTGGGCGATCAACGGATGGATCGCAAATTCGAGGTATCGTTTTGGAACAATCTTAAATGGTTGGTCCTGTATCTGCTGGCCATTCCGATGGGGTTGGCAATTGCGTTGTTTTTGAACCAGACCGTGACTGGGATCCGCATTTATAAATCACTGTTTTTCTTTCCCTTTGTGATTTCGCAGGTTGTTGTCGGGTTGGTCTTTAGCTGGTTTTACCTGCCCAATGATGGATTGTTTGATGTCATGATGGGCTGGTTTGGTGTTGATATCAAAGGCGGCGTTTTGGGCAATCCGAACACGGCCACCTATGGCATTATCGCAGCAGGGCTGTGGCCGCAAACGGCCTATTGTATGATCCTGTACCTGACTGGCTTAAACGCTGTTGATCCTGAACAGGTCGAGGCAGGGCGTCTGGACGGGGCCAAGGGTCTGCGCATGCTGTGGTATGTGATCTTGCCACAGTTGCGACCTGCCACCTTTATCGCCTTTGTCGTGACGATCATCGGCGCGTTGCGGTCGTTTGATTTTATCGCCGTTATGACCAATGGCGGTCCCTTTGGGTCAACCCGCGTTTTGTCGTTTTTCATGTTCGAAGAAAGCCTGTCGGAATTCGGGTTCCGCATGGGTTATGGCGCGGCCATCGCGGTGGTGCTGTTTTTCCTAATGCTTGGATTTATTGCCTTTTTCCTGTTTCGGATGTGGCGCGACGAACAAGAGGGCCGGTAAATGTTTCCCAAACCCATTCAACAACAATCGCGCGGCGCGCAAATCGGATATCAGGCGTTTTTGCCAGTGGCGCTGGTTATCTGGTTGTTGCCCCTGATCGCGGTGATGATTTTTTCCATCAAACCCGATGGCGATTTTGTCAAAGGTAATTTCTGGGGACTTCCGTCGTCGTTTGAATTTTTCACCAACTATGGCAAGGTGTTTTTTGAATCCGATATGCCACGGTATTTGATCAATTCGGTTATGATCACGGTGCCAACGGTGATCGGTGCAGTCGCACTGGCATCAATGACGGGATTTGCGCTGGGGGTTTATAAATTCCGCGGCAACCTTTTGATCTTTTTCATGTTTATTGCTGGAAATTTTGTGCCGTTCCAAATCTTGATGGTGCCGGTGCGCGATTTGACGGTATCCATGAACCTATATGATACGAAACTGGGTCTGATCCTGTTTCACATCGCGTTCCAAACGGGGTTCTGTACGTTGTTCATGCGCAATTTCATTCGTGCGCTGCCCTTTGCCCTGATCGAATCCGCGCGGGTCGAAGGGGTCAGCGAATGGCGCATTTTTATCTATATCGTGCTGCCCCTGATGAAACCTGCGATTGCAGCGCTGTCTGTGCTGATCTTTACCTTTATCTGGAATGATTATTTCTGGGCGGTGGTCCTGACCCAAGGCCCCGATGCGCAGCCTGTGACCGCAGGGATCACCGCATTCAACAGCCAGTATCGCGCCGCCTATCATTTAATGAGCGCGGGCAGTATTGTCGCCGCCTTGCCACCGGTCATTATGTTTTTCCTGATGCAGCGGCATTTCATTGCAGGCCTGACCTTGGGGGCGGTAAAATAATGCAGATTTGGCATTTTGGATGCGACCGCCAATCGCTGGTGGTCTGTGCGAAGAACAGTCAGCTGGCGCAGATTGTATATTGGGGGACGGTATTGCCCGACGCCCAAGATCTGTCTGCCTTGGTCGCGGCGTGTGAATGGGATGTAACAGGGGGCATGTTGGATGAAAATCCTGCAATCACGATATGTCCAACATCTGGTGACAGTTTCCCCGGTGTCGCCGCGCTGGATCTGCGAAATCTGCGTGGGGATCGTTTGCTGCCGCGTTTTGAATTTGTGGCGGCCGATCATGGGGCGCATCACCTGACACTGACCTATCGTGATGATCATTTGGGGCTGACATATCAAGCATGGTTGCGTGTTGATCCCAAAACGCATATCGTATCTGCCGCAGCGCGATTGGATGCGCAGGATCCAATCGCTGTGAATTGGTTTGCGGCCCCCGTTTTTCCCGCACCGCAGGCGGGTGATGACATCGTCGATTTTTCGGGCCGCTGGATCGGTGAATTTCAGATCAATCGCACCCCGTGGTCTGCAGGCATTCGTATGCGTGACAACCCAACAGGGCGCACAGGGCACGAACATTTCCCGGGCGCGTATGTGCCATGTCGTGGGGCCACAAATACCCAAGGGTCCGTTTATGCGTTCCACTATGGCGCGTCTTGTGGGCATAAAATGGTGGCCGAGGAATTGCCAGATGGCCGCCGACAGATCCAGTTTGGCAATGCCACCGGCACCGAGGTTGCGGCCAAGACGGTGTATGAAACTGGAACGCTGTATGCCAGTTATTCCGACACAGGCTACAACGGTTGCGCCGTCGCGTTTCAGCGACATTTGCGTGATAACATTGTGCAGTTCGCTGATCCCAATCGGCCACGCCCTGTGCATTACAACAGCTGGGAATCGGTGTATTTCACCCATGATTTGACCACCTTGAAAGACATCGCAAAACGGGCCGCCGATCTGGGCGCGGAACGCTTTGTTTTGGATGACGGGTGGTTTGGAACCCGTGATGATGACACGCAATCCTTGGCTGATTGGGTCATTGATGCGCGCAAATATCCCAATGGGCTGCGCCCGTTGATTGATCATGTCCATAGCTTGGGCATGACATTTGGGATTTGGTTTGAACCAGAAATGATCAATGAAAACAGCGATGTGTTCCGTGCCCATCCTGAATGGGTGCTGGGCCCGTTGGATCAAATTCGCGGCAGGCAGCAGCTGGTGTTAAACATGGCGCTACCCATGGTGCGTGATTATTTGTTTGACCGAATTGATGCGGTGTTGCGTGATAATGCCATTGAATACATCAAATGGGATCACAACCGCGTTTTGCCGCATCCTGATGCCGATCAGATGCGCGGCACATATGATTTGCTGGACCGTTTGCGTCAGGCCCATCCGCATGTGGAAATTGAAACCTGTTCATCGGGCGGGGGGCGCATTGATTTCGAAATTCTAAAACGCACGCAGCGGGTATGGTTATCGGACAGCAACGATGCGCTGGAACGGCTGCGCATTCAGCATAATGCGGCACTGTTTTTGCCCAGCGCGGTGACGGGCAGCCATGTGGGGCCACGGGTCTGCCACACATCGGGGCGCACGTTGAAAATGGCATTTCGTGCATGGGTCGCAGCACAGCGGCACATGGGGTTTGAAATGGATCCGCGCGAATTAACCACGGATGAGGCGCAGATTTTGCAAACCGTGACCCAATGGTGGAAAGATAACCGCGACTGGATGATGGATGCCGATATTTTGCGCCTAGACAGCGATGATCCTGCCGTGATTGCAGAACAACAAATGGCCCAGTCGGGCGATCGGTTCGTGGTCTTTGCTGGGCGGGCAGGGACATCGGATCAAATCCTGCCACGTCCGTTGCGGCTGACTGGATTGGATCCAAAGGCCAGCTATCGTATCCGTTTGAAAAATGCGGATCAGGCACATCACCTGTCGCGCGGCAAGCAAACAATAAAATCGGGTGAACTCATGCTAAGTGGCAGCTTTTTAATGACCTATGGTGTGACCCTGCCATGGGCGTTTCCTGAAACGATGTGGGTGATTGAGGGGCATCAGATATGACCAAAGTTCGGCGCAATCGGTCTTGGTACGGGATGATGGACAAAGATGGCTTTGTCCGCAGATCGTGGATGAAAAATCAGGGCTTTCCTGATCACGTTTTCGATGGCCGGCCGGTCATCGGTATTTGTAATACATGGTCTGAATTGACACCGTGCAATTCCGGCCTGCGCGAATTGGCCGAAGGCGTCAAGCGCGGCGTTTGGGAGGCAGGCGGCTTGCCCGTGGAATTCCCCGTCATGTCGCTGGGCGAAACCCAGATGAAACCCACCGCGATGCTGTTTCGCAACCTGTTGTCCATGGACGTCGAGGAAAGCATCCGTGCTTATGGCATCGATGGCGTTGTGTTGCTGGGGGGCTGTGACAAAACCACACCAGGTCAGTTGATGGGCGCGGCATCGGTGGATTTGCCCACCATCGTGGTCAGCGCAGGGCCAATGTTGAACGGCAAATGGCAGGGCCGCGATTTGGGATCGGGCACGGACGTGCGTAAATTTTCAACGGCCGTCAAGGCGGGCGAAATGACATTGGCCGATTTCATGGCCACCGAATCCGGAATGAGCCGATCCAAAGGCGTTTGTATGACCATGGGCACCGCATCGACCACATCATCCTTGACCGAGGCGATGGGATTATCCCTGCCCATGAACGGATCACTGCCCGCGGTTGATGCACGGCGCATGGCGCTGGCGCATATGACAGGGCGGCGCATTGTTGAAATGGTCGACGAAGATTTGAAAATGTCTGATGTCCTGACCAAGGCCAATTTCGAAAACGCGATTATCGCGAATGCTGCTTTGGGGGGATCAACCAATGCCGTGATGCATTTGCTAGCCTTGGCCGGACGCGTGGGCATTGATCTGCGGCTTGAGGATTTCGAATTGGGCGGTGATATTCCGTTGCTGGTCAACTGCATGCCATCGGGCAAATACCTGATGGAGGATTTCTGTTACGCGGGCGGCGTGCCGGCGGTTTTGGCCGAATTGCGTCATTTGCTGCGCCCTGCCAAAACGGTCATGGGGGGCGATATTTCCGCCTATCACGACGGTGCAGACTGTTATAACCGCGATGTGATTTACGCCTTTGATGCGCCATTGAAACCGGCGGCGGGGCTGCGGGTGTTGCGCGGCAACCTTGCCCCGCAGGGCGCGATTGTAAAACCATCTGCCGCAACGGATGCCCTGCTGGAACACGAAGGCATGGCCTATGTGTTTGAGAGCATCGAAGACCTAAAGGCAAATATTGACCGCCCCGATTTACCCGTGACGCCAGAGAGCATTTTGGTTCTAAAGGGGTGCGGGCCCAAAGGGTACCCGGGCATGCCCGAGGTGGGCGATATGCCAATCCCCAAGGTTTTGGCCGAACAGGGCGTCAAAGACATCGTGCGCGTGTCTGATGCGCGCATGTCTGGCACCGCCTTTGGCACCGTGGTTCTGCACGTCGCCCCCGAGGCCGAGGCCGGCGGGCCATTGGCCTTGGTCCAAACGGGCGACCGGATCCGATTATCGGCATCGCGCGGTGAATTATCGCTGTTGATTTCGGACGCCGAACTGGAACGCCGTCGCGCGGCTTGGACCCCAAGTGAACCACACTATACCCGTGGTTATGCAAAAATGTATGTCGATACCGTTTTGCAAGCCGACCAAGGCGCTGACTTGGATTTTCTGGTTGGCAAAGATACACGCCCCGTCACAAGAGAAAGCCATTGATATGCACCAAAATGCGACATTTCATGATCTAGCGGGAAAAACCGTTTTCATTACGGGGGGTGGATCGGGAATAGGGGCCGCATTGACCCAAGGGTTTTTGGCCCAAGGGGCAAATGTCGGCTTTGTTCAGCGCTCGGACGCCAGTGCGTTTTGCGCCGAAATGGCCGCGCAATTTGGACGCGCGCCATTGTTCATTCCTTGTGATATTACCGATACCGAACAATTGCGCAACGCCATCGATCAAACCGTATCGCACTATGGTCCTCTAGATGTATTGGTCAATAATGCCGCCAATGATAAACGCCATGATGCGGCGACGATTGATGGCGATTTTTGGGACTGGTCGCAGGCGATCAATCTGAAATCCTATTTCTTTGCGTGCCAACAGGCCTTTGGGCATATGCAAAACCGCGGCGGTGCGATTATTAATTTTTCCTCGATCAGCTATATGATGGGGAATGCGGGTTACGTGTCCTATACCACGGCAAATGCGGGGATCACGGGAATGACCCGCAGTCTGGCGCGTGAATTTGGCCCCATGGCTGTGCGGGTAAACGCGCTAGCGCCCGGATGGGTGTTGACCGACAAACAGTTGGAATTGTGGGCAACACCGGATGCCTTGGCTGATCACATGAAACGCCAATGTCTGCAAGAACACCTAAAGCCCCAAGATATTGTTGACGCCACATTGTTTTTGGCATCAAACACCAGCCGAATGATGACGGGTCAGACCATGGTTGTCGATGGTGGTGTGGTTGGGACCGGATAGGACATGCGAATGAACGTTGAATGGATAGCTGTTGATTGGGGTACATCAAAGCTGCGCGTTTGGGTGATGAATGCGCAGGGCGATGTGATTGATCATTTGACGTCTGACCAAGGTATGGGCATTTTGACGCGCGATGGGTTTGAACCTGCATTGTTGTCGTTGATTGATGGGTATCTATCAACTGATCGGATCACGCCCGTGATCTGTTGCGGCATGGTTGGCGCCAGACAGGGCTGGGTCGAGGCACCCTATAGTGCTGTGCCCTGCAGCCCTGCGGGCTATGATCAGGCGGTATTGGTGGGACCTACAGATCCGCGGATATCTGTCTATATTTTGCCCGGACTATCACAGCAAAGTCCCGCAGATGTCATGCGCGGCGAAGAAACGCAAATCGCGGGTTATTTGGCGCAGTCGCCGAATTTTGATGGTGTGATTTGTTTGCCCGGAACACATACGAAATGGGCCCATATCAGCGCAGCCGAGGTGGTTTCATTCAAAACATATATGACGGGCGAAATGTTTTCGCTGCTTTGCTCAGCCTCGGTTTTGCGTCACAGTGTGGGCGGCGATGATTGGGATGATGATGCATTTCTTGCAGCATTGGATCAGATTTATTCACGCCCACAATCGCTGGCGGGGGATCTGTTTTCGTTGCGTGCGAATGATTTGCTGTCCTCGGTAAACGCGGGGCAGTCACGCGCGGCGCTTTCTGGTATGTTGATCGGAATGGAACTGGCTGCGGCGCGGCCCTATTGGTTGGGACAAGCGGTTGTTTTAATCGGTGCGCCGAATATGGTTGATCTATATCGCAAGGCTTTGGCGCATTTGGGCGCGATGGTGTTACCCGATACAGCGAATGATGTCACACTGCATGGGTTGCAAGCGGCCTATGCCATTTACAAGGACGCACAGACATGACCCGAAATGTTATTGCAATATTGCGCGGTGTTCATCCCGACAAGGTGTGTTCCATCGCAGACACGATTATTCACGCTGGGATCACCCGTATTGAGGTGCCGTTAAATTCCCCAAACCCGCTGGAATCCATTGCCAATCTGGCGCGCGAATTTGGCGATCACACCGATATTGGGGCAGGGACCGTTTTATCGGCACAAAATGTCCACGATGTCGCCCAAGCCGGCGGACGCATGATTGTATCACCCGATTGCAATACAGATGTAATCGATGCGACCAAGGCGGCGGGCTTGCTTTCCTATCCCGGTGTTGCCACCCCAACCGAGGCATTGACCGCGCTGCGGCATGGGGCTGATGGGCTAAAGCTGTTTCCAGCGTTTTTGGTGGGCCCAAAGGGATATCAAGCCATGTCCGCAATTTTACCTGTTGGTACGGTTTGTTATGCCGTGGGCGGTGTAGGCCCAGATAATTTTGCCGAATGGGCGGCCGCGGGTGTTGCGGGGTTTGGTATCGGCACAGGACTGTTTAAGCCAGAATTTCAGGTCTCTGATGTGGCAAAACGGGCCCAGCAGATTGTTTCTGCCTATGACGAGGTTTTTGTAAAATGAAGCGCAGCTTAGGGACCTGTTATTACCCTGAGCATTGGTCACGCGACATTTGGGAACGTGATGCTCAGCAGATGGCGGACTTGGGCCTGACTTGGGTTCGTATTGGCGAATTTGCTTGGTCACGACTGGAACCTGTCCCGGGGCAATTCGATTTCGACTGGCTGGATCAGGCCATTGATGTTCTGGGGCGCGCAGGGTTGCAGGTGGTTTTGGGAACACCCACCGCAACGCCACCGCGATGGGTGGTCGATAAACACCCCGATATGATCGCTGTCGATGCGCATGGCCATCCGCGCAAATTCGGGTCGCGCCGGCATTATTGTTTTAGCCACGCAGGCTACCGCGATGAAACTGCGCGGATCGTCACGATACTGGCCAAACGATACGGGCAAAATCCCTATGTCGCGGCGTGGCAGACGGACAATGAATATGGCTGTCATGATACGATCTTGTCCTATAGTGACGCTGCACGCGATGCATTTCGGGGGTGGTTGCGCACACGGTATTCCGGCGCAGGCAATGATGGTGATATTGATGCCTTAAATGCAGCTTGGGGAAATGTGTTTTGGTCGATGGAATATAATGATTTCGACCAAATTGATTTACCAAACCTAACGGTGACCGAACCCAATCCAGCACATGTCTTGGATTTTAGACGGTTTTCATCAGACCAAGTGGTCAGCTATAATCGATTACAAGTCGACATTTTGCGCCAATATACCGATGCGCCCATTGCGCATAATTATATGGGACGCATCACAGATTTCGACCATTATCAGGTGGGCAATGATTTGGATATCGCCAGTTGGGATAGTTATCCGCTTGGCTTTCTTGAGGATCGCGTGACCGCGACCGAAGACCACCGCGCAATGTTTTATCGTCAGGGTGATCCTGATTTTCAGGCCTTTCACCATGACCTATATCGCGCCGTTGGGCGCGGGCGTTGGTGGATCATGGAACAACAACCGGGCCCTGTGAATTGGGCGCCGTATAATCCCGCGCCTTTACCAGGGATGGTGCGCCTGTGGACATGGGAAGCGTTCGCCCATGGCGCCGAGGCAGTGTGTTATTTCCGCTGGCGTCAGGCCCCCATGGCCCAAGAACAAATGCACGCCGGCATGTTGCGCCCCGACAGCGTGCCCGCAGCCGCCTATCACGAGGCGGCCCAAGTGATGTCCGAATTGGCAAACGCGCCCAACGTGACATGTCCCAAGGGGGATGTGGCATTGATCTTTGATTATCAATCGCAATGGGCTTGGGAAATTCAGCCCCATTGTCAGGGGTTATCGTATTTCGATATTGTCTTTGACGTCTATCGTGCAATGCGCAGTCTGGGATTGTCGGTGGATATTTTGTCGCCCGACACGGATGCCCTGGACGATTATCCAGTGGTGTTTGCACCTGCCTTGATGCATATCCCGCCGAAACTGGAACAGGCCATGGCCGCCACACAGACTCGCCTTGTGCATGGCCCACGTTCCGGCGCGCGTGATGCATCGTTTAACATTCCCGCCGATCTGCCGCCCAGAATCGCAAACCTTGATGCCACTGTCAGCTATGTCGAAAGCCTGCGACCCAGTGTTGCGATTGCGATCGAGGGTGGGGGGGCCATCCGATCCTATCGCGAACATATCGAAACACGGGCGAATGTCATCTGGAAAACAGCCAATGGCGATGCTGCAATGATAGAACAGGGCTCTGTGGCCTATGTCTGTGGTGTGCTAGATGATGCAGGCTGGCGGCGTGTGGTCAAGGATGAATGCGACCGCGCTGGCATTGCCACGATGAATTTACCCACTGGCCTGCGCACCCGTGTGACAGAAGCCGAACGGTTTTGGTTCAACCATCTGCCCCATGATATTACGTGGAACGGCGTCAACCTGCCTGCGGCGGGGGTTATTCGTCAGGTCAAACAATAATTGCGACGTTTTATTGGCGAAACTGTACGACGCAGGATGTTATAAATTCCTGCTGTCGTTCGATATCTGCGGATCCTGAAAATGTTTCGTCCAGCATAGCAACAATCAATCCGCGTTTGAATTGCAGTTGGGTCAATGTCTGATCCAGCTGGTCAAACACAGCGTCTTTGCCTGTTTGTCCGATATAAAGCGCGCTCAGCGCCGTTTCATAGGCAGAGTTTACATCAAATGCCATCAACAGTTCCGAAATATAACTGCTGTCCGCCGTCATCCCCGTTGCGTCAAACGACGATTTCCACGCAACAGCCCCACGCGTCAATGCCAGTGCTTGCTGTGTGCAGGCCTGTTCTTGATCTGACATTTCCTGCGCCAGTACAGGTGACATCGACATCACCAATGACAGTGCCAGCATTATGGTGCGCATATGTATCCCCCGCAGTTGCCTAGCCCAAGCTAACCCGCAAACTGCCACTGCTGCAAGATCGCGATCATGTTTGTTTTGTGAATTTCTTTGGACAGTTCAGGATGATTGATCGTATCAGATACTGCAAAATCTTGGGCCAAGTCGCAGCTGTTACAGCGAATGAATTCCGCCGTAATTGTGACATCCCCAGATCCACAATCTGGACAAATCGCCATGACATCATCATTAAACATTTGGTGCCTAGTTTTTTGTCACACTATACACAACTGGCCAAACCTAGCCAGTGTTTTGTCATGTCATAACCATTTTAGGAAAATGGCTCCGGCGGTAGGGATCGAACCTACGACCAATTGATTAACAGTCAACTGCTCTACCGCTGAGCTACGCCGGAACATGTGGCGGGGTATAGCAATAGGTTTTGATCCCGTCTAGGGGGGTAAGGCAAAAAATTCGAAAAAATCTTCACTTTTTAAAAAATTCGAAAAATACTATCTGCATTCAATGGGTTATCATACGAAATTAAGCTGCGTTCAGATAGGGAAATACAATGTGACAGTACATTTCGGCTGGCCGCGGGCAATAATCGTGAATCGACATCATGATAGATTTGACAGGCCAATTCCCAAGCGGTTGCCGGCGCGGTTTCTAGGGCGGCAATTATCTGTGCCTCGCGTGCGTGGCGGTGGGTGACCAATTCGTCGATGCGATCATTGGGCGCGTGCACGACATCGCCGTGGCCCGGTAGCATCATTGACCATCGCGTGGTGCGTAATTTTGCGCAAGATGCCAGAAACTGGGTTAAATCGCCATCGGGCGGCGATACCATGGATGTGGCCCAGCCCATAATATGATCGCCGCTAAATAACATGTCCTCTAGCTGGAAACAAAGGTGGTTGGCCATGTGCCCCGGTGTGTGATGGGCGCGAATGGTCCAGCCGTTTGCTGTTATCAGGGCTTGATCGCTTAGGTAAATATCTGGGACAAAACTGTGATCAATCCCTTCGCCACCGCCATCATAGCCTGCGCGTTCAAGGGCCTGCATCGTGGCGCTTTGACCGGCTTTGGCGGTGCCAAAGGCATAGATTGGCGCGTTCGTCCGTTCAGATAGTCGCCGTGCCAAGGGGGAGTGATCCAAGTGTGCGTGGGTGACAAAAATATGGCTGATCCGATCCGGACCATCTGTTGCGGCCAAAATTGTCTGTAAATGATCGTTATGATCTGGGCCTGGATCCAGCACAGCGATGTCGCCCTGTTGGCTGCCTATAATATAGGTGTTGGTGCCATGATATGTCATCGGGGATGGGTTCGGTGCCGTGATACGCTGCACCATGGCGGTGATTGCAATCGCTTGGCCGGTTTTGGGATCATAATCAGTCATTTCGCTTTGCCTTTCCTCGCAGCTAGGATAGTTCTAGCAATATGTTCGACTGGATCAAACGATATCTGCCAAAACGGCTATATTGGCGGGCGGCGCTGATTTTGGTGCTGCCAGTGTTTTTGTTGCAGCTGTTGGTCAGTTTTGTGTTCATTCAGCGCCATTTCGACGGGGTGACAGAACAGCTGACCAATGCGGTTGTAACAGAATTGGGGTATATCCACGGCCTGCTGGACAACAACCAGCCCGATGCGGCCATCGCCCTAGCACAGGGATTGGGAATAACGGTTACGCGCACTGAAAATCCACAGATTGACGAAACACGGCGGTTTTATGATCTGACCGGCTTGGTCGTGTTGCGCGAATTACAGGCGCTACCGTCAATTCGTGCGATTGATCTGCCCAACGATTCCCGTGTTAATCTGGTGATGCAAGTGGGGTCAACCACCGATGAGATCCGTTATTATGATATTGGTTTTTCGCGCCGCAGGGTGTCGGCGACGAATCCGCACCAATTGATTGTGAACATGGTTTTCTTTGGTGTGTTGTTTACGGTGATTGCGTTTTTCTATCTTAGGAATCAGTTGCGGCCCATCACCCGTCTGGCCGCCGCGGCCGAAGCCTTTGGCCGCGGGCAATCCGTCCCCTACAGACCCTCAGGTGCGGTCGAAGTGCGTGCCGCGGGCCAATCATTTTTGGACATGCGCGCGCGGATTGATTGCCATATCGAACAACGCACACTGATTTTGTCGGGCATCAGCCATGATTTACGAACGCCGCTGACACGATTGAAACTGGGGCTATCGTTTCTGGATCCACAAACACGTGCGCCATTGGAACAAGACGTCGAAGATATGCGTGTTTTGTTGGATGAGTTTTTGATCTTTGCCAAGACTTTTGGGGATGATCAAACAGATGCGGAAACGATTGATTTACGCGCCTTTCTGGACGAGGTGTCCGAGGATGTGCGGCGCATGGGGTATCAAATCAATATTTTACCAATTGATGGAATGCCACAGGCCCAGTTTCGCAAAACTGCGATCAAACGGGCGTTGGAAAATGTGATCAACAATGCCTTTCGTTATGCAAAGACTGTTGAATTATCGGTGGTTGTGCGGCCGAAATATCTGGCCTTTGTTGTCCAAGACGATGGACCGGGGATTGACGAACACGATTACGCCGAGGCGTTAAAACCGTTTAGCCGGTTGGATCCGTCACGCAATCAAAATCGTGGCACTGGCGTTGGTTTGGGCCTGCCAATCACGGCTGATATCGCGCGCGCGCATGGGGGCCGGTTGGAATTGGGACGGTCGGCAACCTTGGGCGGATTAAGTGCAAAAATTGTATTGGGCCAATAGCCAGTTGATCCACAGGTCACTACGAGATTAACAGATTTGGCAAAACGTCAGGGCGGAAAATGGTAGGCCCGGAGGGATTTGAACCCCCAACCAAAGCGTTATGAGCGCTCTGCTCTAACCGTTGAGCTACAGGCCCGCCTGATCCCCGTGCTATCATAACGAACGCCAAGGTCAAGTCTTTGCGATTGATTGTTGTAAAACATTCCGATATTTGACCCGCAAAGCCACGAAAGGACGTCTGATGAGCGATAATTCAAACGGCATGACATATGCCGCCGCAGGTGTAGATATTGATGCAGGCAACGCATTGATCGAACGGATCAAGCCAGCTGCAAAACGAACCACGCGCGCGGGCGTTATGGCCGGCCTTGGTGGCTTTGGCGGTTTGTTTGATTTGAAAGCTGCCGGATATAATGATCCAATTTTGGTGGCTGCAACCGATGGTGTTGGCACCAAATTGCGCATCGCGATTGATACGGGCATCTTGGACACAATTGGTATTGATCTGGTGGCGATGTGCGTCAATGATCTGGTCTGCCAAGGGGCCGAGCCATTGTTATTTCTGGATTATTTCGCGACAGGCAAACTAAACGTAGACGAAGCCACCACCATCATCAACGGTATTGCGGCAGGCTGCGAACAATCTGGCTGTGCCTTGATCGGTGGCGAAACGGCCGAAATGCCGGGCATGTACCATGACGGCGATTTCGATTTGGCGGGCTTTGCCGTTGGTGCAATGGAACGCGGCGTGTCATTGCCTGCGAATGTATCGGTGGGCGATCATGTTTTGGGCCTGACCAGTTCGGGTGTCCATTCAAACGGATATTCCTTGGTGCGCAAACTGGTGGAAACATCGGGTCTGACATGGGATTCGCCAAACCCCTTTGGTGATGACACATTGGGTCATGCGCTGCTGGCGCCCACGCGTTTGTATGTCAAACAATGTCTGGCTGCGATTGCTGCAGGTGGTGTACATGGATTTGCCCATATCACAGGTGGCGGCTTGACCGAAAACATCCCGCGCGCGTTGGAACAGGGGCAGGGGATTGCGATCGATCTGGACGCATGGGATCTGCCACCCGTATTTGCGTGGTTAATGGCCCAAGGCAACATGTACGCATCAGAAATGTTGAAAACATTCAACTGCGGTATTGGCATGACCGTTTTGGTTGACGCCAATGCGGTGGATGATGTTCGCGCGGCGTTGATCGCAGCGGGCGAAACAGTGGTTGATTTGGGCCGTGTTACAGATACGGGTCAGGTCGAATATACCGGCACATTGGCGTAACACGCCGTGAAACAGCGCGTCGCTATTTTCATATCTGGGGGCGGATCAAACATGGTCCGCTTGGTCGAGGACATGCGCGATCCTGATCATCCCGCAACACCGGTTCTGGTGTTGGCCAATTCTGCCGATGCAGGTGGTTTGGCCCATGCGCGTGCGCATGGCATCGCGACCGAGGTGGTCGACCACCGCCCATTTAAGGGGGACAGACAAGCCTTTGAAACAGAGCTGAAATCCGTTATTGCACCTTATCGCGCCGACATATTGTGTTTGGCGGGGTTTATGCGGGTTTTGACGGCAGATTTTGTGTCGGATTGGACGGGACGGATGCTGAATATTCACCCATCCTTGTTACCCAAATACAAAGGCTTGCACACCCATCAACGCGCCATTGATGCAGGCGACAGCCATGCAGGATGTACCGTGCATCAGGTCACGCCCGCCTTGGATGATGGTCCCATTTTGGGTCAACGCCGCGTCCCAATTTTACCAAATGATACCGCAGATGATCTGGCTGCGCGCGTTTTGGTGCAAGAACACCTGTTATATCCAGCCGTTTTGCGGCGCTTTGCAGCGGGTGACACATCCCGCATGCCTGACTAGGGTCGGTTTTATGACTTTTATTTGTGACAGCGCTCGGCTATTTATTGACACCGTAGGGTGATGGAAAAAGAATGAAACCATGAAAACAATTACAACCACCCAAGAGCTGTTCGAATTTTGTAATCAAGCCGCACAGGGCGATTATGTCACCGTTGATACCGAATTTTTGCGCGAACGGACGTATTATTCCAAATTGTGCCTGATCCAGCTGGCGTTGCCCGGCAAAGATGTCAAAGACGCGGTTTTGGTTGATCCTTTGGCGGATGGGCTGTCATTGCAGCCGCTTTATGAACTGTTTGAAAACGAAAATGTTGTCAAGGTATTCCATGCCGCGCGTCAGGATTTGGAAATTTTCTATGTTGATGCCAAGGTGATCCCGAAACCATTGTTTGATACGCAGGTGGCGGCAATGGTGTGCGGGTTTGGCGATCAGGTGGGTTATGAAACCTTGGTGCGGAAAATTGCGAAACAAACACTGGATAAATCGTCCCGCTTTACCGATTGGTCGCGCCGTCCGCTGAGCGATGCGCAGAAAAAATATGCGCTGGCCGATGTGACGCATTTGCGCCAAATCTATGAATATCTGGCCGCGAAATTGGTCAAAACCAAACGATCGCATTGGGTCGAAGAAGAATTGCAGATCCTAACCACGCCCGAGACATATATCACCGATCCTAAATCTGCATGGGAACGGGTCAAAACGCGGTCCCAATCGCCACGTTTATTGGCCATTGTACGCAATTTGGCCGAGTTCCGCGAGGATTACGCGCAAAAACGCGATATCCCGCGCAGCCGTGTGTTCAAAGATGACGCATTGATTGAACTGGCATCTACCAAACCGCAAAGCATTGAGGATTTGCAAAAATCCAGATTGCTGCTGCGCGAGGCGCGCAAAGGCGATATTGCCAATGGTATTTTACGCTGTGTCAAAGCTGGATTGGACATGCCCGTTGAAAAATTGCCCGAGGCTGAAAATTTTGATCACAAACAAAACGTAAACCCTGCCTTGGCGGACCTGTTGCGCGTTTTGTTAAAGGCAAAAACAGAGAATTTGGGCGTGGCTGCGAAATTGATTGCAGGCTCTGCTGATTTGGATGCTTTGGCTGCTGGGGACCGTGATGTGGCCACATTGCACGGCTGGCGCTATGAGGTATTTGGCCAAGACGCGTTGCGCCTGTGTAACGGCGAAATTGGTCTGATTGCACGGGGCAAGCAGGTTAAAACATTTAGCCTGTCCTAAATTCAGGGGCGCCTGTTTACAGGATCCAATTTAGGGGCGCAATGTGATCGAATTGGTCGCAGATGTCACGATGATTTTCGTCAGGCCAGCCAGATCCTGATCCGTCAAAAACTGTGCCGCTGCCACTGATCGCGCAGCAACGGCGCCCACGGGCGCGCGATAGGGCATGACCGCATGCAACCGAAATTCGCGCAGGCGCGGATCATCGTTGGGAACATCGATAAAGCGTAAATCAGCCGCGCCCAATGTTGCAGATAGGGCCTGTACCTCAAGGATTTTGCCACCAATCGCATCGCGCAGCGCAGCCGATTGCAGCTGGGCGATGGGCACACCGGCATAGGGCGGTGCCTTGCGGCTGCGGGCAAGAGCGCTTTCGGTTGGGATCAGGCTGTCATCGGCTGCTGTGGTCGTCGCACCACCAAACCAATTCATTGGATTGGCCCGAGAGTCCCGGATCGTGCTACACCCTGTTACCAATGATGCTGCCAGACAGATGATCGCAATCCTGTTCATAACGTTCCCTTTGTATCTTGATACATTTGCGAACCTGCACCGAAGGGCGGACAAGTGCAAGTCTGAAATGATATTGGCCAAGGGGTCTTTACCTTTTGCAATGTGCTGACTAGGTATGAACCAAACAGAAAGGAAGATCCATGGCTACGCAAAATTTCGAAGACATTGTTGGTGATTTCGAATTCTTAGATGATTGGGAAGATCGCTATCGTTATGTCATCGAATTGGGCAAATCGATGGATCCCCTAGATGATGTGTTTCGTGTGGATGCCAACAAAGTGCATGGTTGCGCATCCCAAGTCTGGCTGCAAAGCTATATCGAAGACGGAGTTTATCGGTTCGATGGCGACAGTGATGCACTGATTGTGCGCGGCTTGATTGCTGTTTTGCGCGCGCTGTATAACGGTGTTCCAACGCAACAGATTGCCGCGATTGATGCGCCCGCAGAATTGGCGCGTTTGGGGCTGAACGATCATCTATCAGCGCAGCGATCAAATGGCGTGCGTTCAATGGTTGAACGCATCAGGTCGGTTGCCGCGCAGGGCTAGATCCAGTCGCGCAGCTGATTTTGCAAATCACCATATCCGGTGGGACGGTGTTCAAAGGCCAATCCCAATTTATCGGCACGTTCCTGCGCAAGCGACACCAGCGCGGGATCATCGGTTTGGGATTGATAGACCAGTTTTGTATAATTTCCAAAATACATGTCGCGTAAATCTGGAAAACGATCCAATCCCAAGGGTTTCCAGACAAAGGCATCGAATTGGCGCGCCAAAAAATCCGTTAAATAAAACGCTGTTACATCATCGGTTTCGGCAAAATTGTCATTTCCTTGGAAAAATGAATAACAATGTGGCCCGCGTAGCATTTCAACACCCATGTCATCGCAGGCCTGCTGCAATAAACCGCCCGTGCCGCAATCGGCGTAAAGGACATAGATGTTGTCATAATCGCCCTGCGCCGCTGATATTGCTTTGCGCACCGCTGGCGTGATTTTTTCAGGGGTGTTGTGCAAAATTGCGGGCAGACATTTCAGGTCGATATGCGACCAGCCATGGGTTTTGATGATATCTAAAACTTCGCGTGCGATTGCACCGCAGGCCAACAACAAAATACGCTTGGTGGGATCCTGCGCCGTGACCAGATCGGTTTCGGTATTTGTCAGTGTAGTGTCATCAATTGTCATGTTTGGCCTTTAAAAAAACCCGCGCAAAAGGGTGCGGGTTTTGAAGTGCAGTCTGTCAGATTGGATCAGGCCGACATTTGGTTGTGCTTGCGCGAAACCAAGGTCTTGGCTGTTTCCACGGCCACGGCCGCATCACGACAATAGGCGTCTGCGCCAATGGCTTTGCCGAACTCTTCGTTCAGGGGCGCGCCGCCAACCAAAACGATGTAATCGTCACGCAGACCTTTTTCGACCATAGTATCAATCACGACCTTCATATAGGGCATGGTTGTGGTCAGCAGGGCAGACATGCCCAAAATGTCAGGCTGTTCTGTTTCCAACGCTTCTAGATAGTTTTCGACTGGGTTGTTGATGCCCATGTCGACCACCTCGAAACCGGCGCCTTCCATCATCATGGCAACCAAGTTTTTGCCGATGTCGTGGATGTCGCCTTTTACGGTGCCGATGACCATTTTACCGACGCGTGGCGCGCCAGTTTCGGCCAGCAATGGTTTCAAGATGGCCATGCCACCTTTCATTGCGTTTGCCGCTTGCAACACTTCTGGAACGAACAGAATGCCATCACGGAAATCCTGGCCCACAATTGTCATACCGCCGACCAAAGCGTCGGTCAGGATGTTATAGGGTTGCCAGCCGCGTTCCAGCAGGATGTTCACTGACTCTTCGATTTCCTCTTTCAGGCCATCGTAAAGATCGTCGAACATCTGTTGTACCAGTTCTTCGTCGTCCAGTTCAGACAGGATGATGTCTTCTTCGTCAGACATGGGTCCATTCCTTTATCAATGCGCTTGTGCGCAGGTTGCTCTTGGTGTCACCTTTGGCCAGTTTGTCGCAGGTATAATTGTTAAATTACGACATGCGTTGCCCCGAAGCCGACTTTCGGTATTTTTTTTGTTCGTTTTGATCAATTTAACACAGTGTTATCAGTGATGTTTGATCAGATTTACGTTACAGATCTGGGGTTTCGCACGACCCCGATTTAACTGCGGCGCCGTCCGCGGCGTGCGCGTGCGGGCGGTTCCGAACCAGGTCCAGTTCCGTCGTTTTCCGACGTGAATGGGCCAATTTTTTCAACGATGTCTTCTAGACTTGGGGCAGGGCCTTTGGCCCGTGTTTCCAAGGCTTCACGCATTTTGGTCAAATGCGTAGGGCGGGTTCCGCAGCAACCACCGATAATTTTGGCGCCACTGTCGCGCGCCATTACCGCGTAATCGGCCATCAGATCAGGGGTGCCGTCATAGCAAATCGCACCATTGACATATTTGGGGATGCCTGCATTGCCTTTGGATACAATGGCTTGGGCAGGGTTTTCTGCGGCAAATCCCTGAACGGTGCGCAAAATATCTGCAGCGCCAGTTCCGCAGTTTGCACCGAATGCAACAGGGGGGTGTTCCAGCGATTGGACCATTTCAACCATCGCTTTGGATGTCACGCCCATCATGGTCCGTCCTGCTGTGTCAAAGCTCATGGTGCCGACCCATGGCAGATCAACCTTGGCGAACGCCTCGGCGGCGGCGCGATATTCTTCGGGGGCTGATATGGTTTCCAACCACAACACATCTGCGCCGCCTTCTTTCAGGCCCTGCGCTTGTTCATGGAAAATTTCGACTGCATCGGCATGGCTTAGCGATCCGACGGGTTCCATAATTTCACCTGTGGGTCCCACGGAACCTGCAACGATCACGGTGCGGCCTGCTTTGTCTGCCACCTCGCGGCCCAACTCGGCGCTGATGCGCGACAAGCCACGCGCGCGATGCCCTGCATTGTGCAGTTTCAATCGCGCCGAATTGCCGCCAAAACTGTTGGTTAAAAATAAATCACTGCCTGCATCCACGGCCAGTTGGTATAGCTTGGTGATATTGCCGGGGTGGGTTTCATTCCACAATTCGGGGGCATCACCCGATTCCAAACCCATTTCGAACAAATTGGTCCCAGTCGCCCCATCTGCCAAAATCCAGTCGCGTTGCGCCATAAGCGTCAAAAAAGCATTCGACATTGTTATTTTTACCTTTTGTCTGTGTTGTCGCAGCGGTGCCACATTCAGGGTCCAAAGACAATGTCGAATTTTTCACAATTGTTATGAATTAAACGATTTTTCGCTATGTTGCCGCTGCGATTTGACGTTTTGCCTCTAGCATTGCAATCTCTAATCGTTGTTTGATTTCATCCTCGGTGGCGTGACCGGTCAGATCGGCCGCCAATTTACGAACGACATCCTCTGATCCGCTTTCTTCCATATCGGATCGAATAACTTAGCCGACATAGGCGCTGATTTCAGCGTCCGTTTTGCCCAGCAACCCAGCCGCCCAATGCGCAACAATTTTATTGCGGCGCGCCTCGGCTTTGAATTGCAGTTCGCTGTCGTGTGCAAATTTCGCTTCAAATGCGTTTTCACGTTCGTCAAAGCTGGTCATTGTCTGATCCTTTCGGTGAAATGGTTTACAAATTACATATGGGTATCGCCCACAGACAAAGGAATAGCCGGCCTGCGAAATTTGTTCGTATTGCCTTTGTTCTCTTGCCCTTTTTGGGGACTTGCCCTAAAGAGGCGGCAATACGATTGCAAAGGTGATAAAATGGCACGTCGCACTAAAATTTACGAAGGCAAAGCAAAGATCCTTTACGAAGGTCCTGAGCCAGGAACAATCGTTCAATTTTTCAAAGATGATGCCACCGCATTCAACGCCCAGAAAAAGGACGTGATCGAAGGCAAAGGTGTGCTAAACAACCGTTTGTCAGAATATTTCATGGTTGGCCTGCAAAGCATCGGAATCCCTACGCATTTCATTAAACGATTGAACATGCGCGAACAGCTGGTGCGGTCTTGTGAAATTATCCCGCTTGAGGTGATTGTGCGCAACTATGCTGCGGGTACATTATGCACCCGACTGGGATTAGAAGAGGGCACACAGCTGCCGCGTCCCATTGTTGAATATTGCTACAAAGATGATGAGCTTGGCGATCCTTTGGTCGCAGAAGAGCATATCGCCGCCTTTGGTTGGGCCAGCCAGCAAGAAATGGAAGACATCCTATCGCTTGCGCTGCGTGTAAACGATTATTTGTCTGGCGTGATGTATGGCGTTGGCATTCGTTTGGTTGATTTCAAAATCGAAATCGGTCGCGTTTTTGATGGCGATTTCCAGCGTTTGGTTGTGGCCGATGAAATCAGCCCCGACAGTTGTCGTTTGTGGGACTTGGACACAGGTCGCAAACTGGACAAAGACGTGTTCCGTCGTGATTTGGGTGATCTGGCAGACGCCTATAGCGAAGTGGCCAAACGTCTGGGCGTTTTGCAAAGCAATGCGACATCGATCAAACCAACGGTCGTCAACTAATTCTACGATAAGGAAACACATATGAAAGCCCGCGTTTATGTCATGTTGAAAAACGGTGTTTTGGATCCACAAGGGGACGCCGTGCGCCATGCGCTTGGCGCGTTGGGATTTGATGGCGTCAATGGTGTCCGTCAGGGTAAGGTTATTGAACTGGACTTGGATGACATGGGCGCTGACCAAGCACAGGCCACCGTCACCGAAATGTGCGAAAAGCTGTTGGCCAATACCGTGATCGAAAGCTACAAGATCGAGATCGAATAATGCGCGCGGCTGTTATCGTTTTCCCAGGATCAAATTGCGATCGCGATATGGCGGTTGCATTGAAAAATGCGGGTGCCGACGTGCATATGGTCTGGCACAAAGATACCGATTTACCTGATAATCTGGATGTTGTCGCGATCCCTGGTGGGTTTTCGTTCGGCGATTACCTGCGCGTGGGTGCCATTGCAGCACGTTCGCCGATCACACAATCGGTCATCGCGCATGCAAATCGCGGGGGCTATGTGTTTGGCGTGTGTAACGGGTTTCAGGTTCTGACTGAAACTGGTTTGCTGCCGGGCGCATTGTTGCGTAACGCGGGGCTAAAATATATCTGTCGCCATGTGGAATTGACGGTTGAAACGACCGACAGTGCCTTTACCAACAGCTATACGCAGGGACAGGCAATCACCATCCCGATTGCGCACCATGATGGCAATTACAACCTTGATGCGGACGGTGTTGCCGCGCTTGAGGATCAAGACCGCATTGCATTCCGCTATGTCGACAATCCCAATGGTTCCGTGGCAGATATTGCCGGTGTGCTATCCGAAAACCGCCGTGTTTTGGGAATGATGCCACACCCCGAACGTCTGGCCGAAGAGGCCCATGGCGGCACGGATGGTCGGCCATTTTTTGCCGGCCTTATGGAACAAGTGGTTGGGGCCTGACCTTAGCTAAGAAAGCGGATATAACCACTTCCAAATGGTAAACAACGCCCGCGATTCTATGGATACATCAACCGATATAGTCCCGTCACAACGATCGTGGCGGGTTCGATTGGTGTTTGGGGTGCTGATCGTATTCTCGATTGCGACGTTGTATCTGTCCAATTCGATTTTGACCCAGCGGTTCACCCAATCCACCACCAATCGCGCGGAATTGCGTTTGGCGTTATATGGGTCAAATTTACTTAGCGAATTACAGCGCAATTCCATTGTACCGCAGCTGTTGGCCCGTGATTCTGCGTTAATCGGCGCGCTGAATTCAAGTGATTATTCCCTATCTTCACAGCGACTGATCAGTTTTATTGACGAAATTGGCGCCGCATCCCTTAGCCTGCTGGATCGTGACGGGCGCACAGTGGCATCCAGTGAACGGGTGAATTTGGGGCAACGTCACCGCGAAAAGCCATACTTTATAAATGCTGTGCGGTCCTCAAACACGTTGTTTAGCGTCGTCGAAAAAGAGGCGGGCGGATATGGGTTTTATTATTCGCGACGCATTGATTTTCAAAATCAAACCTTGGGCGTCATTTTGGTCGAAGTCGATTTGAACAAATTTGAACGCACCTGGGCCGGCATATCCGAGGCGATCATCGTCACCGACAGTCAGGGCATCATCACCCTGTCCACCGAACCGCAATGGCGCGGCCAGACCGAACAGCAAGCATTCCAAGGCCAATCCCCCGAGACCGTGTTAGATATGGCGCGCCAAATGACCCAAGATTGGACTAACAGCCCCTTTGATGACTATGTCGCGGGCCAAGCGGTGATGCGCATTTCGGGACGTATCCCGTTCCAAGGCTGGCAGATCACGACCTTTACCGCATATTCCAGTGTGCGCGAACGGGTCAATGCGATCTTGGCCTTTGAAATTATGATTTTCGCGCTGTTGTTTTCGGGCGTGTTTTATCTGCTAAGCCGACGAAATGCGGTTCGGGTAACATTTTTCCAACGTGAAAGCATTGAACTACGCCGTCTAAATACCCGATTACAGGCGGAAATTTCGGAACGTCAACGGGTCGAACAAACCCTACAAGTTGCAGAACAGTCCCTTGAACAAAGTTCAAAATTGGCCGCCTTGGGCGAAATGTCAGCCGCGGTCAGTCATGAATTAAACCAACCACTTGCTGCGATGAAAACCTATCTGGCGGGCGCGCGTGTGCTGTTGAAACGCAACCGCCCCGACGAAGCTTTGGCCGCATTTGCACGATTGGATGATCTGGTCGAACGTATGGGTGCGATTACGCAGCAATTAAAATCCTATGCACGCAAAGGTGCTGAAAGCTTTTCTCCTATGAACTTAGCGGATGCTTTGGACACGTCCTTGTCGATGATGGACCCACAGTTCAAGCACCTAAACATCCGTATTGTTAAGGTGCTGGCCCCAGAAGATGTGTTTGTAATGGGCGATCGAATGCGGTTGGAACAGGTTTTAATTAACCTGCTGCGCAATGCGGTGGATGCGGTTAAAAATATGCGCAATCCCGAAATCGAAATAATGATTTCCAAGGGGGCATTTGCCAAATTATCCGTCAAGGATAATGGACCGGGCATCAGTGACTTAGACAGCTTATTTGAACCATTTCATACCACCAAAGACCCCGGCCAAGGGGTTGGTTTAGGCTTGGCCATTTCATCCGGAATTATCAAAGAAATGGGCGGGCGGTTGACTGCACGCAATGGTGAAAAAGGCGGGGCTGTTTTTGATGTCGAACTGCCCCTATTTAATGAACGTGGGTCCATTGCGACCCAAGACACGGAAATAACCTAGGATCACGCTATGAGCCAAGCTATGAAAATTGCAATTGTCGATGATGAAAAGGACATGCGCTTGTCCATCAAGCAGTGGTTGGCATTATCAGGCTATGATACAGAAAGCTTTGCCAATGCGGCTGATGCTTTGTCGGCAATCGGTCCAGATTACCGTGGAATTGTGATCAGCGATATCCGTATGCCCGGAATGGATGGCATGCAGTTTTTGCGCGCCTTGATGAGCCGCGACAGCGCCTTGCCTGTGATTATGATTACAGGCCATGGTGATGTCCCCATGGCGGTGGAGGCAATGCGCTTGGGCGCCTATGATTTTCTAGAAAAACCGTTCAACCCCGACAAAATGAGCGAACTGGCCAAAAAGGCAACGACTGCGCGGCACATGACATTGGACAACCGAGCTTTGCGCCGTGAATTGTCCGACGGTGGGCAATTGATGAAAAAGCTGATCGGAAAATCATCCCCTATGCAACGCCTAAGAGAAGACATTTTGGATATTTCGCAATCTGATGGGCATGTGCTGATTGATGGCGAAACTGGTACCGGCAAAACCTTGGTTGCACATGCGTTGCATGCCGTTGGCTCACGTGCGGGCAAAAAATTCGTATTGCTCAGCTGTTCTGCCTATGAAGAAGAGGCGCTGTCGCGGCGCCTGTTCGGACCGGTATTTGCCGAAGATAATTTCCTGCCCGCACTGGAAGAGGCGCGTGGTGGAACATTGGTGTTAGAGGATATCGAAACACTGCCCGAACCGGTGCAGCGCAAATTGCTGAGCGCGATCAACGACCAAGGCACGCCCGCCGAAACGCGGATATTTGCGATTTGCAACAGTGCCGAGGCGGGCAAAGTGGCCGCAGATAAATTGCGATCCGATTTATACTATCGGTTAAACAGTTTGCGGATCACCGTACCGCCATTGCGCAAACGGGGCGACGACATTTTGGAAATGTTTAACCGTCTTTGCGATGGGTATGCAGACGACTATGGGTGTGATTCCCCCACAATTTCCGCCCAAGATGCCGCCCAATTGCTGCAAGCGCCATGGCCAGGAAATGTGCGTCAGTTGATGAATGTTGCCGAACAGACCGTTTTACAGGCGCGACGCGGGCAGGGCACAATATCATCTTTGTTGATGACTGGTGACGAAGATGTATCCTCAGTCGTGACCACCGAAGGTAAGCCATTGAAAGAATATGTTGAAGCCTTTGAGCAAATGTTGATCGACAATACGATGCGCCGGCACAAAGGGTCCATCGCAAGCGTGATGGACGAATTGTGCCTGCCGCGTCGGACATTGAACGAAAAAATGGCCAAATACGGCCTGCAGCGGTCTGATTATTTGTGATCAGCCGCGCCGCAAGGCAGCCAACCATAACGCCACAAAACCCAATGAAATGATCATATTCCAGCCTGCCATTGATATTCCAAACAGATCCCATGGAATGTCATCGCAGCGCACCACGGGTGCGTTCATGATTTGCGCCAATAAATCTTCGGTACTTAGACCGTCAATGGGTTGTGATGTGCAGGTGGTTGGGCCTTGCCACCATTTTTGTTCAACACCTGCGTGATAGCCGCCCAGTCCCGCCGAGATCAGCGCAGCCAAGGCGCCGAAACCGGCCATGATCCGTGTCGGATACCGCCAGAATACCACCCCAACACAAACGGCCCCCACATGGGCATAGCGTTGCCAATAACACATTTTACAGGGCTGCAGGTCACCAATATATTGAAACCCAAGTGCGCCAAGCAGCATGGCCGCTGATCCAAGTGCTGCTAAAATCCCAAAATGTTTGTAGCTCATAGGTACCTCACCGACCAAAATCCAGCGACCAAAATCAAGATTGCCGCTAGTGCCACCCAGCCCAAGTATTTTTCAATGAAATCGCGAATGGGTGGCCCAAACACATACAAAAGCCCCGCGACCAAGAAAAACCGAATGGCACGTGCGACGATGGCGGTTGTGATGAACAAGGGCAAGGACATAGATGTGGCCCCTGACATGATTGTGATCACCTTAAAGGGAAATGGCGTGACACCGGCCGTCAAGATGGTCCACATTCCAACATCGTTGAACCGCTGGGCGTATTCTGCGATGGCGTCTGATTTGCCCATTGATACCAAAATCGGCTGTGCAATCTGGTCGAATGCAACCGCACCGATTAAATATCCAAACAATCCGCCCAAGACAGATGCGATCGTCGCGACCAATGCATAGCGCCAAGCGCGGGTGCGCGCTGCTAGAATCATTGGAATCAATAAAACGTCAGGGGGAATCGGAAAAAATGATGCTTCGATAAAGGCAATTATTGCTAAGGCATAGATCGCACGAGGGTGATCTGCCAGCGACATCGTCCAATTATAAAGCCTGCGTATCATTGATTTTTCCTTTGTTTTGTTAATTTGCAAAAAACATGCAAAAGAATTGCGGTCAAGTGCGCTTTCCCTCTTGTCGTCAGGAAAAAGTGAATGTAAACAGCCCTCAGTGCCCGAGTGGCGGAATGGTAGACGCAGCGGATTCAAAATCCGCCGCCCTTGCGGGCGTGCCGGTTCAAGTCCGGCCTTGGGCACCAACAAAATCAATGATTTAGTTACATTCCGCGTATTTCCCTGAAAAATAGAATATCTGAAACGTGCCGGTGTTTGTATCGGTTATGCGGTGTCATTTTGTTCCGATCAAAAGACTTTTTTCGTGGCTCAGCCGTCTGTCGCGTGCGCACATTCGGCCACGCATTCCCAGCATTTTTTCGATCTGCTGTTACGTTGCAAACCAAAATGAACCGCTTGTTTTGATGATCCATCAGGAGTTGGCCAAATAAAGTCGCAAAATGATTGGATTGTTTTTCGGCGCAGCGATCAAATGCAATTGGTAATAATGGCGAATACCCGAATTGCCTGCTTGATTGTCAGTGCAAAAAATCGAAATATGAGAATTGTGGTCGCGTCGACCATGCAATACCAAGCCGTCGGTCAGCAGTTATAACATTCGGTTTTTGTGGGTCAGGAAACACGCGTGAACAAAGTAATCCCAAATTGGGCACCGCGCCATTTTTGCGCGTATTGCAAATCGACCGCACCCAGAAATCAAACGGTACGCGCCTGCGTGCCCTGCAAATTAACAAGTCTGTCAATAATGATCTGTGCGACACCAATCTTATGCCAGTCCTTAAAAGACCGAGGTTAAAAATGAAAAATGTTGCTAGTTTAACGCTTGTGATGCTGCTTTTGGCAGCCTGTGGTGGCGTGGAGGTCAAGTATAATATCATCAACACCTATTACGATGGTGGTACAAATGATAATGACGACAATTCTGGCGCGGATGCGGACCCTGACGATGATATCAGTCCAGCTTCGGACCCCGACGATGATGAAAGTTCTGATCCGGTTACAGGTGGCGATGACGACGACATAACAACCGACGATGATGGGTTGATCAGATTGACCACGAACCAAATCTATGAAGTTGTCACCCTGATCAAAGCCCTTGGTGTGAATTACGAAGACAGTGGTTTTTCCACCGTTCGTATCACGGACGGGCCCTATGCGGGATTGGAAATACAAAAACAACCTTCGACGAAGGATGGAGACCTTGTATCGATCAAATTTGTAAACGCGGGGCAGGCCACCAAAATTGGCTATGCATCAGATGACATTCACACCATTCTTGCGGCTTTCGTGAATACAATCGGGTCCCAGCCATCTCAGCCGCAAGTGACAAATGAAACGATAAATGATCAAACGGTTCGGATCGTTCAGCAATATAGTAAGGAAAAAGACGCGTTTTCACTGAACACCAGCAGTCTGCAAATTCTGTTGCAGTCAGGTGAAACCCTTTCTAGCACGGCGGGAACGGCCACAGATGGCAGCGATCTTGGGCGCTATCGGGTTTGAACGGATCAGTCCGAATGTCTTTGCAATGCCATCTGGAACGGTCAATTTTACGGGCAAAACAGTGATTTTATCTGACAACCCAAATATGTTCTATACATCGAATACAGCGACGCTCGCGTTAAATTTTGACACTGTTTCCGGCGAATTTCGGGCAGATGGTTTCACACCCGATAACCCAGCGCAAACCCCCAAAACGATTGAGATTGAGGCAAATTTGACAATGGACGAGACTGATGGAACATTTCAGGCGTTAAATGGGACATTTGTTGTCAATGGAACTTCAGCGAGCGATGTCAAAGTGAACGGTATCTTGGTAACCGACGCCAGTGCGGCCGCAGGGTATATTGTTCCCTCCCAAGAGGTGGATGACATCATCGGCGGTGTTTTTTTACTGCCCCAAGATCGCTAATGATCCATTTCCGCGCGTCCGTTTTGGGTGCGCCATTTCTGCCAATCCTCAGGGGTGTCCAGATCGTTTGTCGGGGCGTGATCCGCGAACAAAACGGGGCGCACGTTGGACTGGCTTAGCACATCGCGGGCACCTTGATCGCCATCTAGGTTTGCAAGCGCGCTAAAATAGGCTTTGGGAAAGATGACAGGATGGCCCATTTTTCCCGCTGGATCCGCGGCACGCAACACCGCGTTAGGCGTTTTATGCCACGCCTCGATCATTGTTTCGAAATGATGTTCGGTAATGTCGGGTAAATCTGTGGGGCAGATCATCACGGCCTGTGCATTGGTGGGCTGAATGACCCGCAGACCGGCTGCGATTGAATGACCCATCCCCAGATGTGCATCCGCCACATAGATTTGCGACATGCGCATATCTTGGATCGTGTGGGATCGCGGGTGATCGGGGGTAGGCAGGGTCACATAGCAGGGCATTCGCGTTTGCGCCGCTGCCTGTGCAATCAGGCGCAAAACAGGAATTCCCCCGATCGGTTCCATTTGCTTGTCCCCGCCGCGCATGCGCGTCGATTGCCCCGCAGCAAGTAAAAGAATGGCTAAATGATCTGTCATAAACCCATCCTAGCCCGTTTTTGCGCCAATCACCAGTTTAGCCGCGCATCCGTGCCCCGTCTGCATCAAACAGCGGATTGGTCAACATGGTCGCCTTGCGCATTTCACCCAAGATTTCAATGTCAGCGGTCAAACCATCACTGACCAATTCTCGGTCGATCAGGGCAAATGCAATGGATTTTTCCGCAAAATGCGAATAGCCCCCAGATGTGCAGAACCCGCGGACTTGGCCGTTAATCCACACGGGTTCATAGGCCACAACATCCGCGTCACCGGCTGCAACATCGAACACAACCAGTTGGCGGGCCGCACCGGTGTCACGTTCATCTTGTGCCGCGGCGCGACCGATGAAATCAGCCTCTTTATTCCATGCAATGAACCGATCCATGCCGGTTTCAACGGGCGTGTAATCGGGTGAAAATTCCCGCATCCATGACCCAAAGAATTTGTCCAACCGCAGCGACATCATGGCCCGCATGCCAAAGGGTACCATGTGATGCGCCTGACCGGCAGTCCATAGTGTATCCCACAGGCTGCGTTGATCCATGGGGTCACAATAAATTTCGAACCCTAAATCACCAGTATAGCTGACCCGTTGCACGATACAGTCGGTCATACCGACCACCATGCGGCGCACGTCCATGAATTTCATATCACTGATAGCGTGGCGTGTGCAGGCGGCCAAGACGTCGCGTGTCTTGGGTCCTGCGATTTGGAACCCGTTCAAGCGGTCGGAAATATTTTCGATTGCCACATCACCGGATTGGTTTTGCAAAAACCAGCGCATATGAAAATCTTGGGCGCCATAGCTGGCAGTCAGTTGGAATTCTGTGTCAGACAGGCACGATACGGTGAAATCACCAATCAACCGCCCCTTGGCCGACAGCATGGGTGTGAGCGATATCCGACCCTGTTTCGGGATACGACCCGCCATGATACGGTCCAGCCATGCGCGCGCATCTGGGCCTGTCACACGATATTTGCCGAAATTGTGGACTTCGTTTATGCCGACATGGGTGCGTACGCCCATGACTTCGCGTTTGGTGGCGTCCCATGCATTTGACCTGCGAAACGATGGGGTCTCATAACGGGGTTCATCGCCTTGGGCGAAATAATTAACCACCTCAAGCCCGAATTGCGCGCCCCAAACGGCCCCCATTTTATCAAAGATATCATACATTGGCGTGGTGCGCAGGGGACGTGCGGCCGGTAATTCTTCGTTCGGGTAGCTGACGGAAAACCGTTTTTGGTAATTTTCGATTACCTTAGGCAGGGTATAGCCGGGATTGATCCAGTTTTGTCCAAAGCGGGCCACATCCATCGCGGATGTGTCGCGTTCGGTTTCGCCATGGATCATCCATTGGGCCAGCATCAACCCAACACCACCGCCCTGACTGAACCCAGCCATAACGCCGCAGGCAGACCAATAGTTGCGCACACCCGGAATGGGGCCAACCAGCGGATTGCCATCAGGGGCAAAGGTAAAGGGCCCATGAATGACCGATTTCACACCAGCCGTTTCAAGGACGGGGAAGCGTTTGTAAGCAAATTCAATGCTGTCGTTGATTTTGTCAAAGTCATCTGGCAACAGTTCATGCCCGAAATTCCAAGGTGTGCCATCCACCGCCCAGGGTTTGCAGGGCTGTTCATAAAACCCGATACACAGGCCGCGGCCCTCTTGTCGCAGATAGCTTTCGCCAGCGGGGTCCATGACGTGGGGGTGTTCTTGGTCGCGGTCATAAATTTCGGGGATTTCATCTGTGACGATATATTGGTGTTCCATCGGGTGCAGGGGCAGATAAATGCCCGCCATAGCGCCCACTTCGCGGGCCCAAAGGCCGCCGGCGTTAACGATATGTTCGGCGTGAACGGTGCCTTTGTCGGTGAAAACGTCCCAGGTGCCATCGCTGCGTTGATTGGTTTCGATCACCTTGCAATGGGTTTCAATGGTCGCACCCCCCATACGCGCGGCCTTGGCATAGGCGTGGGTCGTCCCAGATGGGTCAAGGTGGCCATCGAGTGGATCATATAATGCACCGACAATGCCGTCCGTATTTGTGATCGGCGCGATTTTTTTGATCTCATCCGGTCCAACGATTTCGGTATCTAGCCCCATGTAACGATGTTTTGCGCGTTCCGCCAAGAGCATGTCAAAGCGTTCTTGGTTATCGGCCAAAGTGACACCGCCCACATGGTGCAAACCGCAAGACATGCCGGTGATTTCTTCGAGCTCTTTGTAAAGGCGGATGGTGTAGCCCTGAAGAGCGGCCATGTTTGTATCGCCATTGAGTGTATGAAAGCCACCTGCCGCGTGCCATGTCGAGCCAGACGTGAGTTCGGAGCGTTCGATCAACATAACGTCTGACCAACCCAATTTTGTCAGATGATACAGAACGCTGCATCCGACGACGCCGCCCCCGATGACCGCTACGCGTGTTGTGGTTTTCATGTTGCACCTCTCTTTCGGCGGTAGCTTGCCTGAGTGGTGGGGATTGGCAAGTCAAAAGGCGACCAATTGTGTCGCTGGTTGGAAAGTTGTGCTGGGGGCGGCTGCCCCCAGACCCCCCGCGAGTATTTTTGCAAAAATGAAAGGCCGGGGTGTATTAAAATAGGCGGCTTTGCGACTGTAAATGTCGGGGATTGGCAATCGTGGGGGATGGTTTTTGGAAATGATATGGGCATGTCTATGGAAAGGATAACCAGATGAAGACGCATGCGCAGGCTGTTGTGATTGGCGGTGGGGTGATTGGATGTTCCATTCTGTATCACCTGACGAAATTGGGATGGACGGATGTCGTGATGTTAGAGCGCGATGAGTTGACATCTGGATCGACCTGGCACGCGGCGGCAAATATTCATGGGTTGCACGACAGTACCAACATCAGCCGCATTCAGCATTATACAATGAATTTATATAAAGAGTTGGAAGCCGAGACCGGGCAGGGGTGTGGTGTATTTCAACCTGGATCATTGTATTTAGCCCAGACCCGAGAGAGGGAGCACCAGCTGAGGTTGCAGGCGGCAAAGGCGAAATTGTATGGTATGAATTTCCATGAAGTCAGCCGCGATGAGGCTGAGCGTTTGCACCCGCTGGTAAATTTTGACGGCATTCGCTGTATTATGTGGGAACCTGATGGGGGGAATGTGGATCCATCAGGTGTGACCAATGCCTATGCGGTGGGGGCGCGTCAGCGTGGGGCCGAAATTTATCGGTTCACGCCAGTGACAGCGACAGAGCCGCAAGCGGATGGGTCATGGATTGTGCGTACGCCCAAAGGGGACATTCATACGCAGTGGGTCGTTAATGCTGCCGGACTATGGGGACGTGAAGTGGCGCGCATGGCGGGGATTGAATTGCCATTGCAGCCCACCGAGCATCAGTATTTCGTGACCGAAACCATTGCTGAGATTGAGGCATTGGATCGTCGGTTGCCATCGGTTGCAGACCGTGATGGCGAATATTATCTGCGCCAAGAAGGCAAAGGATTGTTGGTTGGCGCCTATGAGAAGAACCTGAAATTCTGGGCAGAAGAGGGCACGCCGCCTGATTTTGGGCATGAATTGTTCGACGATGATTTGGAACGGATCGAAGAAAACATGATGCGGGCCATTGATCGTGTGCCTGTTGTTGGGACCGCTGGGATTAAGCGTGTGATCAATGGGCCAATGATTTGGTCGCCCGATTCCAATGTGTTGTTTGGCCCTGTGCCTGAGTTGAAAAATTATTTCTGCTGTAACGGCATTATCCCAGGGTTTAGCCAATCGGGCGGTATGGGTATGTTGGCGGCTGATTGGATTGTGACGGGCGAGACGCGTTATGACATGTTTGCTTGGGATGTGGCACGGTTTGGCGACTGGGCGGATGCGGCGTTCACCAAGGCGCGCGTGGGCGATCAGTATGCAAACCGGTTCAAAATTCATTTCCCGAACGAAGAACGTGCAGCCGGTCGTCCAGCACGCACGCGGCCAATTTACGACATGCAACGTGATATGGGCGCGGAGTTTGGGTTAAACTATGGCTGGGAACATCCACTGTATTTTGACGCTGATACCCCCGAAACCGAAGGTTTCACACGTCAGGCATGGTGGCATTCTGTCGGGCGTGAGGCCAAAATGCTGCGCGATACGGTGGGCGTCATTGATATTTCGAACTTTGGTAAATATGTCTGCAAAGGACCGGGGGCCGAGGATTGGTTAAACGCGGTCTTTGCCAACACGATGCCGAAATCTGTTGGACGGTCGTGTTTGACGCCCCTGATTGGGGTGCGCGGTGGCATTGCGGGCGATGCAACCGTGACCCGCATGGCCGAGGATGAATTTTGGATCATCAGTTCTGGCATGGCCGAACGCTATCAACAGCGGTTTTACAAAGAGGTCCCCTTGCCCGAGGGAACCACGTTTGAGAGCGTTACAGTTGCGCGCTGCGCCTTTAACGTGGCGGGGCCAAAATCACGCGATGTGTTGCAACGCCTAAGCAATGCGGATCTTTCAAATCACACTTGGCCGTTCATGCGGTCGGGTAAATTGACGATTGCAGGCGTGGAATGTGGTGCATTGCGCGTGTCCTTTACCGGTGATTTGGGTTGGGAAATTTATTGCGATACCGCAGACCAACAGGCCGTTTACACAGCCCTGATCCAAGCCGCCCAAGAGGCGGGTGGTGGCCCAGTGGGTAGCCGCGCCTTGATGTCGCTGCGTGTCGAAAAGGGGTATGGCAGCTGGAGCCGCGAATACAGCCCCGAATATTGGCCACAAGAGGTGGGACTAGAACGTCTGTGTAAAATGAACAAAGAGTTCTTGAACAAAGCCGCCGCACAAGAGGTCATGGCCAAGCCTGCCCGCGAACAGCTGGTGTTGTTACACATAGATGATGCAGATGTCACCGCATCAAACGCAGACGCCACAGGGGGCGAGCCGATTTTCAAAGATGGCCAAGGTATTGGCCGCGTGACCTCGGGCGCCTATGGATATAGCGTTGGGATGTCATTGGCACTGGGATATGTGAAAAATGCCCAATCAGGTGATGCGGTTGATGTCATGATTTTGGGCAAACCACACAAGGCGACAATCCTGCACGAACCGCCATTTGACCCCAAGGGCGAAATTCTGCGCGGCTAACCCGATCGGATCAGGCCGTTATTGCAACGGCTTGATCCGCAGTTTTGTCAATCGGTTGGCTTGTCGTTCAATCACTTCAAACCGGAACCCGTGGAAACTGAACACTTGGCCCGCGGTTGGGATCATTTGGGCGTCATATATCACCAAGCCGGCCAATGTGTTGGCCTCTTCATCGGGCAGGGCCCAATCCAGCGCACGGTTGAGGTCACGGATGGTCATCGATCCATCCAAGATATAGCTACCGTCTTCTTGCAGTTTGATGACACCTTCGGCCAAGGGGTCGAATTCGTCCGAAATTTCGCCCACGATTTCTTCTAGGATGTCTTCTAGTGTGATCAACCCCTCAAGGCTGCCGTATTCATCCACCACCAGCGCAAAATGTGTTCGACGACGTAGGAATTGGCGCATTTGATCATCTAGCGACGTTGTGTCGGGGATGAAATAGGGTTTCATCGCAACTTCTTGGATGTTAAAGTTTTTTAGATCATCCAAGGACGCGTCAGGGCCCGACACCTTGCGGTACATCGTGCGCGCCAAATCTTTGGCATGGATCACACCAATGATGTTTTCTGGATTATCCTTGAACACGGGCAGTCGGGTATGTGCGCTTTCTAAACATTGGGTCAGAATTTGGCTGGGATCATCATTGGCATCGATCATTTCGATCCCGGATCGGTGCAGCATGATTTCTTCGACTGTGCGTTCGGACAAATCCAACGCCCCCAAAATGCGATCACGGTCCTCTTTCTCGACGACACCTTCGGAATGGCCCAGCGCAATGGCGCCTGCGATTTCTTCGCGAACGGCCAAAATATGACTGTCGGGGTCCGTTTGCACGCCAAACACACGTAAAACACGGCGTACCAACCAACGCACCATGGTCACAATCGGGGCAAAGATCATAATGATGAATGAAATTGGCCCTGAGACCCGCGATGCCGCGGTTTCAGCATTTGTAATGGCATAGGTTTTGGGCAGCACTTCGGCAAAGATCAAAACCAAAACGGTCATCACCAAGGTGGCCAAGGCCACGCCGCTTTCGCCGAACAGGCGGGTAAATAATGCGGTGGTCAGTGATGTGGCCAAAATATTGACCAAGTTGTTGCCCAGCAAAACAGACCCAATCAGGCGTTCGTTGTCTTCGGTGATGTGCAATGCGCGTTGTGCGCCTCGCGATCCTTTGTCCGCTTGGGTGCGCAATTTACCGCGCGATGCAGCGGTCAATGCAGTTTCAGAGCCCGAAAAAAAACCAGACAGGATCAACAGGGTGAAAATGGCCCCCGTTGTGATCCAAAACGCTGTATCAAGTATTTGTGTATCCGCTTCCATATTGGGTCTTTTCTGATAATGTCCTGTTCTGGTTATGGGGATTTTATCCCCTTCAATCAAGGGAGCGGGCCATGAAGATCGACGATATAGGCCGGATTGACGATGATATTTTGATATTTGGCGGATGTTATTCCAATTTTCATGCCACAAGGTCATTGTTCGCGTGGGCCGACCAGCGCGGTATTCCAGCCCAGCGCCGGATACATACTGGGGACAGTGTGGCCTATTGCGCGAAGCCCAATGAAACGCTGGATCTGTTGCGCGCGCAGTGTGACCATTCGATTGCTGGCAACTGTGAACAACAATTGGCCCAAGGCCAGCTTGATTGTGGATGCGGATTCGATAGCGGATCAACCTGTGATATGTTGTCCGTTGATTGGTATGGGTATGTATCAAATGCGCTGGCACCGCACCATCGTGATTGGATGACGGGGCGACCGGATTGGATCGTTTTTGAACATTTCAACAAACGCTATGCTGTGGTGCATGGCAGTCCAAAACATATTTCTGAATTTGTGTGGTCGGTCGACAGCGATGCAGCCTTTGCCGCGTATTTCGACATGATCGCGGATCATATCGGACCTGTGGATGTCATTTGCGCCGGTCACAGCGGGATCGCCTTTGAACGTCAATTGCCAAACAATCGCAGCTGGTACAATGCGGGCGTTATCGGAATGCCACCCCATCGGGGCGATCCATCAACGCAGTTTGCAACACTTTGTCAGGGGCGTTTTCAAATCCACAACCTGACCTATGACGCACAAGCAGCGGCGCAGTCTATGACGGATGCGGGACTGACCCAAGGATACCATGCTGCCCTGATCAGCGGTTATTGGCCATCCGAAGATGTATTGCCCACTGAATTGCGGGTATTTGACAAAGGGTGATGATCCAACACCAGATCGCGCAGGCGATCTTGTAACACATGGGTATAGATTTCGGTGGTCGAAATATCGGCATGCCCCAGCAAGGTTTGGATCACTCGTAAATCCGCACCGTTTTGCAATAAATGCGTGGCAAAGGCGTGGCGGATCGTATGTGGGCTGACCTGTTCAGGATCAATACCACAATCCACCGCCCAAGATTTTAGTTTTTGATAAAACCAATGGCGCGTGTAATGCCCCTGTTTGCCGCGCGATGGGAACAGATAGGGCGATGGCGTGCGGCCTTGGGCCTGATCCAAATCATCGGTTTGATCACGATGCGCCAACCAATCGGCCAGGCTGGCCTGCGCGTCGGGCGATAGGGGGACAATGCGTTCTTTGTTTCCCTTGCCACGGATCAACAAATATTGTGGATGCCCGCGTGCCACTGACAGAGGCAGGGTCATCAATTCGGAAATGCGCATGCCGGTGGCATAAAGCATTTGCATCAAACAGGTATCGCGCAACCGATCAATTTGTGTTTTGCCAGACCGCTGGGCGCAGTCCAACAGTTGATCGACCTGTTCCACACTTAGGGTTTTGGGCAGCGATTTTTTGCGGCCCGGGCCAGAAATCTGGATCGCAGGGTTATCGCTGCGCCAATGTTCCTCAACCGTAAAGGCATAGAATTGACGAATGGCCGACAGCCGGCGTGACCGCGTCGCAGCAGACAAACCTTGACTGTCCAACCCAACCAGATAGGTTTCAATATCTGCCATCTGGACAGACATCAAATCCAGACCTCGCAGGGCCAAATCCGATTGAAAATCACGCAGATCGCGCGCATAGGCATCCGTCGTATTCCGCGCGGCACCGGTTTCGGCAGCCTTGGCCTGCAAAAATGCCTGAATACGGTGAATATCGTCCATCAATGCTGCGCCCTTAGGTAAATTGAAATCGCAGCCCTGCAGGCAATATCATCAAGCCCCATCAATAAAAATGTGGACAGTGATTCCAGTAAATCCTGCATGTCGCCTTGGGCGCCTTTTTCAAATTTTACGATGGCTGTTAAAATTGCTTCGCCCAATTTGCCCTGCGCTAGCAACGATTGCGTGGATACGGGAACGCGCGGCTGTGTAAATGCAGCAAAGATGGCCTGTTCCAGTGTGGAATGCGGGCTGACACCGGAAAAATCAGATCGCGCGATTGCGGCCAAAAACCGGTCTTGGCCCCCCAGCATAGGCACAGCACGTTTGTAGTGGCGCGACAACATGATGATTTTTGCGGCCATAATGCGATCGCTGCCCTTTAAATCACTTTCCAGCAATGCGGGGGCAAAGATATTGGCAAACTGTGATTTCAGATTGGTCGCACGAAAATGTGTCCACGCTTGGTCCAAGGCCGGTCCAATAATATCAACATTGCGCGATTGCAGCGCCTGATCCAGTTTTTGAAAACTGCGTACCCGATCCCAAATGCCGCCCGACGCAGCAGGAGGGTATTTGGTGTAAATCCCCAAAAACGTATTATCAGCAATTGCACCAGTTTCAGCCAACCGTTCTGCTGCGTGCAGTTGTGCTTTCCATCCATTATCGCCGGACAGATCAGCAACCGAAAACGCACGCGGTAATAATTCCGCGGGCAACGGCGCGCCGATTGCTTCAAACAGGCGAAATTCCAGCGGATTGACCTGTGCTGGGGGCGGCAGTTGTGCGGCAACGTCATCTTGTGCATTCGTTTCAAGGAATTGATGCAACAGGGCGGCGGTTTGCGGGCGAATCGTTCCTAGCGCTTGGGCAATGTCCAAAACCAATGTTGCTGTCAGCCAGTCGCCTTTGCGGGCAAAACAAAACACCCGTGACGCATCCTGTTTCCCGTCCGAAGGCAGCCCCAGTATCTGCGGACAGGCTGGCCCGATGTTTGGGGCCAGCAGCGTTACATCAAACAATAATGGTACCAAGGATGGCGGGACGGGTGCGGCCCGTTCCAGCAGTGCAAAAGCAGGATCAATAGCCCCCAGTTCAATCAGTTTTTGAATACGCAGTTCCAAAAATGATCCGTCTTGGGGGGTGTTCATGGCGGCGCTGGGGCGATCGGCCTCGGCCAAGAGCAGGTTGAAAAACAGACCCTGAATGGCGGCGTGCTTTGGCGGGGCAATGACACCCAGGATTTGATCCAGATCTGCCACACTTGATTGTCGCCACAATGATACAGGAAACCCAGTTGCCGAGGGCGGCAATAACCCGACTGAATCAGTGTTGTTGCTGGACAGTGGCGATACCGTTATTTCGGACAAGGTGTGCCCAGTAATCTGGCCTGAAAGCTGACCGGAAACGGAACCATTGGCGATGGGCGTTCCAATTGTACCCAATTGCGCCGCCGACGCCGGATCACGCCAATCAAACGACGACAGGTCGCCCGTTTGGGCCGCCCCATAGGTTGGCAGGGCCAATAAAAGGGCGCAAAGACTATGACGCATTTAGATCCACTGGCACTTTGACAGGTGTTTGACTGGGTGCAAAATCAACGCCGAAATATGGGCCCAGATAGGCATATGCCGTCAACATGATTCCCAAAAGGATGACCAAAATCACAAGCCATTTAATCAATTTTCCCATGTGCGCCGCCCCGTTTTATGGTTATCGTTGTTTTTATATCTGGTCTTTTCGTCAAGATCACGTCATTCAATGATGTGATTTGCATCTTGGCACAAGATCGCCAATAAGGACAATATGACTTTTACTTTGAAAAAAACTGTTGCGATGGTCGGCATGATGGGCGCGGGCAAAACCGCGGTCGGCAAGGCTGTATCGCAGATTTTGGGTGTGCCGTTTCTGGATTCTGATTCTGAAATCGAACAGGCGGCCAATATGACCATTCCCGAAATATTCGAACGTGACGGCGAACCATTTTTTCGGATCAAAGAAACCCAAGTGATCACCCGCCTGTTGGATGGGGACCCGTGTATTCTATCCACGGGCGGGGGCGCATTTTTGGCGGATGTCAACCGTGCGGCCATCAACGAAAAAGGCGTGGCCGTCTGGTTAGATGCGGATTTGGATTTGCTGTGGTCACGGGTGAAAAATAAAAACACCCGACCATTGCTGCGCACTGATAATCCCTATGGCACGTTAAAGGCGCTGTATGACCAGCGTACGCCGATTTATAAATTGGCACAGGTGCATGTTCAGTCATCGCCCGATACCGCAATTGATGATATGGCAAATCGGGTCATTTCCGCCCTTATGACCCGCAACGATGTATTAGAAAGCCAAGACCCATGAAAACAGTCCATGTGGATTTAGAGGCCCGCAGTTATGACATTTTGATCGGCCAAGGCCTGATCGCAGACGCGCCCGCGCATTTAGCACCGCATCTACATCGGGCCAAAGTGGCGATTGTCACTGATGAAAATGTGGCGCGTTTGCATGCGCCCCAATTGCAGGCGGCGCTGACACAGGCGGGAATTTCCCATGATACGCTGGTTTTACCGGCTGGCGAGGCCACCAAAAGCTGGGGACCGCTGACGCAAACGGTGGAATGGTTGTTGGACCATAAAATTGAACGCCGCGATTTGGTGATCGCGCTTGGCGGTGGGGTTATCGGCGATTTGGTGGGCTTTGCCGCGTCCATATTGCGCCGTGGGGTACGGTTTGTGCAAATGCCCACATCATTGCTGGCGCAGGTCGACAGTTCGGTGGGTGGCAAAACGGGGATCAACACGCACCACGGCAAAAATTTGGTCGGCGCCTTTCATCAGCCTGTCTTGGTCTTGGCTGATATTGATGCCTTGGGAACGCTCAGCGATCGTGATTTTCTGGCGGGCTATGGCGAGGTTGTGAAATACGGACTGCTGGGCAATGCTAGGTTTTTTGATTGGCTTGAACAGTTTGGCCCAACACTGGCCACAGGCGATATTGACGCGCGCACCGAGGCCGTGCGTATGTCATGCCAGATGAAGGCCGACATCGTAGCGCGTGACGAAACGGAACAGGGCGATCGCGCGCTGTTGAACCTTGGTCATACGTTTTGTCATGCCTTGGAAAAGGATACCGGATATTCCGACCGTTTGCTGCATGGCGAAGGCGTGGCCATAGGCTGTGCCTTGGCGTTTGAACTATCGGCACGCATGGGCCTGTGTTCCCAAGAATGCCCCAGCCGTGTGCGCGAACACCTGCGCGTCATGGGGATGAAACTGGATCTGTCCGATATTTCTGGCCCCTTATCCAGCGCGACTGATCTGGTCGGCTTGATGGTGCAGGACAAAAAGGTGGTTGACGGGCAACTGCGGTTTATTCTGGCGCGTGATATTGGCGATGCGTTTGTCACATCAGATGTCACACGCGATCAGGTGATTTCCGTAATGCAAGATGCCTTGGCCCGCGCGCATAGCTAGGTTTTCTAACCTGTGTATATTTTTGAAAGCGTCGCAAAATCAATGTCTTGTGCGGTGCGGCGAATGTCGAACGTATAGGGCGGGTATTTAATTCGGCCCATTACTTGTAATACGCCAATCGCTTTGGTCACGCGACCAAAAACATCGCGCAACGGAAACAAGATGACTTTGCCCGAAATTGTGTCGCGTCCATCTGTAAATGATGACGTAATATCAAAGGATTGCGGTGTTTTCTTTACCCACAAATTTTCAAAACCACGGCTGATCATATCGTGTGAGCTTGGATCAATTAGGTCGGAAAATTGCGTACCTTTCATTGGCGCGCCGGTCAATGTTTCCAATTGCGTACTGCCCAAGCGGATCGTTGCGTTATTGGCACCGGTACGATCCAAGATAAACAGTTAGGGCAACACCCGTTCCAATTGACGCGGGTCAATATCGCTGCGGCGGGGCAAATCACCACTGTTTAAGTTCGTCCAATATACCGCCAATTCATGTAAAATTGGAAATTCTTTGCGCAAATGAACGAATTGAAAGGAAATAACATTTTCCATACTGTAACCCAACTTGTGTAAACGTTTTGTATACGAGCGTTAATAACACCTAAACGCAGGTATGCGTGTTAAATCCTAACAAATGGTTAATATCGGTCGCTCTTGTGTTAAGGCATGTGAACTTTTAAGTTGTAACAAGCGGTTCAACCCAAGGATAAGCCATTGATCCAATGCAAAACAGGTTTGATCATTGCAGGCTGTTTTGTCCATGGCAACGGCCGTAAATCCGAATTATAATGATATAAAACCATAGGAAAACCTTAGGCTATGACACGACGCGGATTATTAATTATTTTATCATCGCCATCGGGCGCGGGGAAATCAACCTTGGCCAAGCTGCTGTTGCAATGGGACAATGATATACGATTTTCTGTATCGGCCACCACGCGCGCCCCACGTGTGGGCGAAGAACACGGGCGTGACTATTATTTTCACACGCGTGATGAATTCCAAACCATGGTGGCCCAAGGGGATATGTTGGAACATGCCGAGGTTTTTGGAAACCTTTATGGCAGTCCGCGCGGCCCGGTTGAAGGCGCGATTAACCAAGGTCATGATATATTGTTCGACGTTGACTGGCAGGGCGGTCAGCAAATTCGCAATTCGGCCTTGGGTCAGCATGTGTTGTCGATTTTTATCCTGCCGCCGTCTATCCCAGAATTGGAACGCCGTCTGGTCAGCCGCGGCCAAGACAGCGCCGAAGTGATCGAAAACCGTATGGCAAAATCACACAATGAAATCAGTCATTGGCCAGAATATAACTATGTTTTGGTAAATCAAGATATTGACGAAACCGATACGAAATTGAAAACGATCATAACAGCAGAACGCATGCGGCTAAGCCAACAGCCCAGCATCGTCGAAACTGTGCGTCGCCTGAACCGCGAATATGAGGACCGATAAGATATGCCAATTTATGCCCTAGGATCCATTCAACCCACCATTGATGAAACCGCTTGGGTGGCCCCAGATGCCAATGTGATCGGCGATATCGTGTTGCAGGCCAAGTCATCGGTTTGGTTTGGTGCAACCTTGCGCGGTGATAACGAAACGATCACCTTGGGGCAGGGCAGTAATATTCAGGAAAATTGTGTTTTGCACACGGATATGGGCTATCCGCTGGTTATCGGTGAAAACTGTACCATCGGCCACAAGGTGACGTTACATGGCTGTGTGATTGGTGATAATTCCCTGATCGGCATGGGGGCCACGGTGTTAAACGGGGCCAAGATTGGCAAAAACTGTCTGATCGGGGCAGGGGCACTGATCACAGAAAACAAGGTGATCCCAGACGGGTCATTAGTCATAGGGGCCCCTGGCAAAGTGGTGCGCCAGTTGGATCAAAATGCCATCGCGCATCTTACGCAAAGCGCGCTATCCTATCAGCGCAACGCGGAACGCTTTGTCGCGACATTGGTTCAAATCTAGGGTTCAGATCTGGCGTGCTTGCCCGCGGGCCACGCGGACCTCATAGGATGTGATATAGGACATGTCTTGGCGCAGTTCAAGATTAAGGTTCGGAAATTGCGACCGCAATTCGCGCAGCACCATCGCAGGGCGTGGCAACAGACCTGTCAGAAATATCACATTTCCCGTATAATGTTCCTGTGCCAGCAGCTGGCATAGGTCCATCGCATCATATTCCGCGCTGATCACACACGACACGATCGCCCCGTACCGCAGCCAATGGCCAGACTGGGCAAATTCGGACCATTGCACAACTTGGATCTGATGCGGCAGCACTTGATTGCCTAGGATATTTTCCACGTCAATGTCATCTGCGCCCTGGCCCTGCGCGATGCATAAAACATATTGGGTGATATCCATCTGATGTGTCATACGACATCATTGATGCATTCACAAAGCTGCGACAACATATGTTCACGGTCAATGGTGAAAACATTTGCCTGCATTGTTCGGTGTGTTGTCGCAAAACTGTTACGCAGCTGTTATAGTAAATCGCAAACAGCTGGACTGGGGTTTATGGCACATCTTTCTATCGACCGTTTGGTTTTGGGAACACCTCTGCCGACGTTGCGC
>Ga0233451_10000231_pt1 | contig 58506 bp, 46 predicted proteins | sample 011ome_29_FD_183052 | JGI IMG/M metagenome (GOLD analysis project Ga0233451, IMG submission 183052) | Coastal salt marsh microbial communities from the Groves Creek Marsh, Skidaway Island, Georgia - 011504CT (spades assembly) | ecosystem: Environmental > Aquatic > Marine > Intertidal zone >... | reverse complement strand
GCAGCAGCTCAAACTTGGGGTGTAGATGCAAGTGAAATAACAACCTCAAACGGGCAGCTGATACACCAAGCGTCTGGAAGCAAATCAGGATTTGGACCTATGGCGTCTTTAGCGGCAGAAATGGAAGTGCCTGAAGAAGTGCAACTCAAAGACATTTCTGATTTTAAAATCATTGGAAGCTCCAGAAAAAATGTGGATGGAACTAAGATAGTGACCGGTCAACCACTTTATGGTTTGGACTACTCCACTGACAATATGCTCATTGCAATGCTCGTACACCCTCCCGCTTTTGGTATGCAACTTAAGTCAATTGATGAAAGTGATGCAGCTAATATGCCGGGTATCAAAAAAGTATTTACCATGAAAACCCATCTCGAAGACTACAGTCTTGGTGCTTTTGACAACGATGCCTTTAATGAAGTAGCGGTTGTGGTTGGAGACTCTACTTGGGAAGTAATGAAAGCCAAAGAGGCTTTAAAAGTAGAGTGGGAAATGGCTCCTGCCAAAAAGGAGGACCTCAATATGTTTGGACGAACAAGAACAATTGAAACTCCTGCAGGGCTTGAGAGTAGCGAAGACCACAGATTGGTTTTTGAAAAAATGGCCAACAAAAAGGGGAAAGTTGTTCGCAAAGACGGAACCCCAGAAATAATGTTTAGTAAAGCTGCAAAAATCATTGAAAGGACATATACCTGTCCATTTTTAGCTCACAATACTATGGAGCCCATGAATTTTTATGCGGATGTTACTTCTGAACGCGCTAATTTAGCAGGTCCAATTCAGACACCTGAATTTATGGAGGGCAGTATTTCCAAGCGTTTAGGAATGGATAAAGAAAAAATCGATATCCAAATGACCCGTATGGGTGGTGGCTTTGGAAGACGACTTTATGGTCATTTTATGACTGAGGCTGCAGTGATTTCCAAAGAAATGGGACAGCCTGTAAAATTGATCTACAGCCGAGAGGATGATATGACACAAGGTACCTACAGACCTGCTTATCAAGCAATCTACAGAGCAGCCCTAGATAAGGATGATAAGCTTATTGCTTTTCATGTTAAAACTGGAGGTATCCCTGAAAGTCCTTTGGCAGCAAATCGCTTTCCAGCTGGTGCCATTGATCATTATCTAGCAGAGGAATGGGAAGAAAAAACAAATATTACTGTTGGAGCCTTTAGAGCACCACGATCAAACTTTATTGCAGGGGCAGAACAGTCGTTTCTGGATGAAGTTGCGGAAGCTATGGGTAAAGATCCCATCGACTTTAGACTGGAACTGCTTAAAAAAGCTGAAGACAATCCTGTTGGAGAAAACAATGATTATGAAGCCTCTCGTTATGCAGGAGTTCTAAAATTAGTGAAAGAAAAATCAAATTGGTCAGGAGCTGATTCTGATATCCACCGAGGAACTGCTGCTTACTACTGCCACAATTCCTATGTTGCCAATGTGTTGGATTTGGAGATGCAAAACGGAAATCCAGTGGTCAAAAAAGTCTATTGTGCCATTGACTGTGGAATAGTGGTCAATCCAGATGCTGCTGTCAACCTTGCGGAAGGAGGAGTCGTTGATGGAATCGGTCATGCAATGTACAGTGCCCTAACTTTTAAAGATGGGGCTCCTGAACAAAGTAATTTTGATAAATACCGACTCATTCGTCACAGTGAAGCTCCAAAAGAGATTGAAGTGCATTTTGTAGACAATCAAATAGATCCTACCGGTCTCGGCGAGCCTCCATTCCCCCCAATCATGGGAGCAATGGCAAATGCAATTTATAAAGCAACTGGTGTACGTCGATACAATCAACCTTTTATTACAGACAAACCACTAACAGGATAAACAAGGCTTATCCTCATGAATATTGATGACAGGAATTTACTTTAATTGAGGTAAATTCCTGTCTTATTTTTTTAAACCATGAAATCAGTAGAAGAAGCACTTGCTTTAGTTTTAGATCACAGTTTTTCATTAAAAGAAACTGAACTACTCCCATTAGAACAGTGTTTGAATAAATGCCTAGCAAAAGCAGTACAATCACCTATTGACTTACCCAGCTATAGACAATCTTCTATGGATGGCTATGCAATGTCTTTAGGCGACAGCCATACCTATACCCTTGTGGGTGAAATTAAGGCAGGCGATTCAGCAAATCCAAAGCTAAATCCAGGTGAATGCGTGCGTATTTTTACTGGAGCAGTAGTGCCTGATACTGCATATGCAGTTGTTATGCAGGAAAAAACTGTTGCCAAAGGAACGATAGTTGAGGTTAGGGCCTCCATAAATAAAGGCCAAAACATAAGAGCTGTAGGTTCTCAAGTTCAAAAAGGAGACTTACCCTTAGAAAAGGGACAGATTCTCCAAGCGTCTGGTTTGGCTTTTTTACAAAGCTTAGGAATACGTGAGCTTGAAGTCATTCGAACTCCTAAAGTAACACTTATCCTAACTGGTAATGAACTGATTTCACCCTCTGAAAAGCTTAGTAGAGGAAAAATATACGAAAGTAACAGTGTGTTACTCAAAGCCGCTTTGCAACAGCAAGGAATAACACCCAATTTAGTTTCCTTTTCTGAGGATACTTTAGAAGCAACTGTCCACAGTTTAAAAGAGGCCTTTTTTACTTCAGACCTCGTCTTAGTTTCTGGTGGAATTTCAGTAGGGGATTACGATTTTGTCAAAAAAGCTTTAGCACTTCTAGAAGTTGAAGAACTCTTTTACAAGGTCAGACAACGCCCTGGAAAACCTTTATTTTTTGGAAAAAAAGAAAAAAGTTTCGTTTTTGCACTTCCTGGGAATCCCGCATCTACCTTGAGTTGCTTTTATGTTTACGTACTTCCACTTCTAGCCAGGTTAAAAGGGAGTCAAAGTGAAGGACTTGTCAGGGTTGCTATACCACTTGCCCACGATTTTAGTTCAGAGGAACCAAGAGCTTTATTTTTAAAAGCAAGTGTGACTGATAAATCAGTGATTATTTTAGATCGGCAACACTCTTCGATGCTTGTGAGCTTTGCAAAAGCCAATGCTTTAGTTTATATACCCGAAAACGGAGCCTCGCTAAAAAAAGGAGCACTGGTAGAAGTCTTACTTTTACCCAATACCGTATTGACTTAAAGTACTACTATGGCCATCGAATCCTATTTATTTTATGCTCTTATCCCAATAGTTGCCTTTCTGTATTCAAGTGTAGGCCACGGTGGAGCAAGTGGATATTTGGCTTTAATGGCTGTATTTTCCTTTCCTAGCGATATGATGAAACAAACTGCTTTATTGCTTAATTTATTTGTTGCTGGAATTGCGTTTTACCAATACTATAAAGGAGGGTACTTCAACAGGAGCTTGTTTTTATTTTTTGCATTAGGTTCAGTACCTGCCGCATTTCTTGGTGGGCTTTGGTCTCTCGACCCCTGGTTGTATAAAAAAATATTGGGATTCATTTTATTTTTTGCCATTGCAAGGATGCTTTTTAAAAAAGAATCTACTCAACAGAAAAACAAACAAGTCGCCGCACCTATCGGCTTGATAATCGGTATTGTAATCGGACTTTTTTCAGGCTTAATAGGAATTGGAGGAGGAATTATACTCACACCAGTCATCTTATTATTTCACTGGGGCACTATGAAAGAAGCTGCGGCTGTATCTGCCTTGTTTATTTGGGTCAATTCTGCATCAGGGCTATTCGGTCAATTAAGCAGTGGTGTTAATCTTACAACAAATGCCTTTGTGCTCGTTGGACTGGCTTTGGTTGGAGGAATTTTTGGAAGCTATTACGGCAGTCAGCGTTGGAATAACAGGCGTCTTGAATATTTTTTAGCCTTGGTATTGACCTCAGCAGGAATTAAGCTTATCTTGTTTTGATATGATAATCAAGGTTCGATATTTTGGGCAATTACAAGAAGTGACTGGTAAAAGTGAAGAACACTTTGAGTTAACTCTTGACACTACAGCCAGCTTGAGGAGGTTTTTAAAAACACTTTATCCTAAATTGGGAACTATGAACTTTAAGATCGCTCAAGACAACAAAATCACCTCCGATTCAAGTCCTTTAAAAGGACAACTAATCGATTTACTCCCCCCATTTTCTGGCGGATAATTATGGAAATACGGTATCAAAGACATATACAGCTCAAAGAGATCGGGATTGAAGGTCAAAAAAAAATAAGAAATTCTAAAGTACTAGTGGTAGGAGCTGGTGGCTTGGGGTGTCCAGCCATGCAATACTTAACTGCTTCAGGTATTGGTACTCTCGGAATAATAGACCCTGATGTGGTTACACTTACCAACCTACAACGTCAAATTCTCTTTAAAGAAAAAGACCTGGGCAGAAACAAAGCTCAAAGTGCAAAAAAGCACTTGCAAAAATTAAATACGGAAGTAACTATTCAAGCATTTCCATTTGCCTTAACCCATGAAAATGCAGCTGAAATTATTGGTGAATTTGACCTGGTAATCGATGGAACAGATAACTTCTACACCCGCTATTTAATCAGCGATCAGTGTGTTTTACTAAACAAGGTCATGATCTATGGAGCCCTATTCAAATTCGAAGGTCAGGTCGCAGTATTTAATTATAAGAATGGTCCTACTTACCGCTGTCTTTTTCCTTTACCTCCCAAAATCGGTGAAATTCCAAACTGTAGTGAAATAGGTGTTCTAGGAGTTGTACCGGGGATTATTGGGGTGTACCAGGCTACAGAAGCACTAAAAGTCATATTGGAATTAGGAGGTATTTTAAGTGGTAAGCTACTGACCGTAAATCTCTTGACTCACCGAAATACTGTTCTAGATTTTGATAAAAACCAGCAAGAAATTGATAAAATCAAAAAGCAAGGAAAGCCAATTCCAATCGAAAATCAAGACTGTTTCTTGGATTTTGAAGTATCTTTAACTCAGCTTTCCTCAAAGGAAAAAATTAAGTGGATTGACGTTCGAGAAGAAGATGAATTGCCTCGTGTAACTCATTTAAATCCGATAAATCATTCGACCGCTTTAGATACCCTGCTTGAAAGCAATAAAAAAATAGTCGCCTTTTGTCAAACAGGTATGAGAAGTAAAATTTTTGTGCAAAAACTAAAAAACAAAGGAATTGAAAACTGTTTTAGCCTTAAAGAAGGTGCAGCGGAACTTAAAAAATGGAATCAAAAAAGTCAGGTGTAAATGAAAGAAAAAATAAAAAACATCTTTGTTGAAGGAGCTATTTCTCCTACAAAAATTGCTGAATCTATAGCGCACCATCAATCCAAAACAAAGATAGGTGCCCATGCTATTTTTTTAGGTCAAGTAAGAGCGGATCTAATTGATGGAAAAACAGTCAGTGCAATTGAATATACGGCTCAAACTGAAATAGCAAATCAGATTTGTCATGAAATTCGCGAGGCGGCTTTTTCCAAATACGAGCTCAGCTGCATGCATATTTATCACAGTCATGGACAGGTTAAAGCGGGAGAGATTTGCTTTTTTGTTTTTGTTTCCAGTGCCCATCGTGACCCCGTTTTTAATAGTTTAAGCAAATTAGTCAATGATATTAAAGCCAAACTCCCCATATTTGGAAAAGAACTATTTGAAGATCAAACTCACCAATGGAAGGTTAATCAATAGATATGGTTGATATTACACATAAAAAAAATACCCTTCGCATAGCAACCGCTGAAGCGCTACTCAAAGTTAGTAAGATAGCAACCATTGAAGCTATTGAAAACAATAGAGTACCTAAAGGTGACGTCTTTGAAATGAGTCGAGCAGCTGGATTGTTGGGAGTAAAAAAAACACCAGAATTACTACCAGATTGTCATCCATTACCAATCGAATTCGCTGGTTTTGAATTTGCAATCAATGGCTTGGAAATCAAGATTTCATGCACCCTAAAGACGATATATAAGACAGGCGTTGAAGTAGAAGCCATGCACGGTGCCAGTATTGTTGCTCTAAACATGTATGATATGCTCAAGCCCCTGGACAAAGGTGTTGAAATTGGCTCCATTAGGCTGATTTCAAAAAAAGGGGGTAAAAGTGATAGACATGCTGTAAAAGCAAAAATCAATAGTGCTGTAATTGTATGTTCAGACACCATTTCCAGAGGAGAAAAGGAAGACGTTGCGGGTAAACAAGTCATCAAAGCGTTAGAAAATTGGAATGTCAAAGTGGATGATTACACTGTAATCCCGGATGATATTGACAAAATTCAAGCTCAACTCAAATCCTTTACCGCTGCGAAGACCTCCTTAATTCTTTTTATAGGAGGGACAGGTCTTTCGCCTAGAGACCAAACTCCAGAAGCCATCAGTCCCTTTTTGGAAAAAAGAATTCCTGGAATGGAAGAAGCAATCAGAAAATACGGTCAAGACCGTACTTCTTATGCTGCTTTATCTAGGAGCCTTGTGGGAATGAAAGGAGACAGTTTGATCATGGCATTACCTGGTTCAACTAAAGGTGCAGTAGAATCATTACATGCTATATTCCCTGAAGCTTTACACCTTTTTGACATAATCAAAGGAGCACAACACAAAGCATGAATACACCATCCTCTCCTTTAACAGATTCTTTCGGTAGAAAGCATAACTATCTCAGAATTTCCCTCACAGAACGATGCAATCTGCGCTGTTCTTACTGTATGCCAGTTGACGGCGTAAAACTCAGTCCTGCAGAGCATCTTATGAATGCGGATGAAATTTTTAGCATTGCGCAAAGCTTTGTAAAATTCGGTGTTACCAAAATTCGCCTGACAGGTGGTGAACCTTTGATAAGAAAAGACTTTCCTAAAATCCTTCAGACTCTATCTACTTTGGGTGTAGAACTTTCCATTACAAGTAATGCCGTTTCTATTGACCGACATATTGAGCTTTTAAAAAAGACGGGGGTTAAAACCGTAAACATCAGTTTGGATACTTTAAGTGCTGAGAGGTTTCACGATATTACTTTTAGAAACTATTTTGATAAGGTTTATCAAAACATCTTAAAACTGATCGATGAGGGTTTTAAAGTAAAAATTAACGCCGTTCTGATGCGCGGGGTAAATGATGATGAAATTTTAGATTTTATTGCTTTTACTAAAAACCATGCTGTCGGTTTTCGATTTATTGAGTTTATGCCTTTTGATGGAAACCAATGGATGCGTGAAAAAACCGTTTCTTATCAAGAAATCATGGAGCAAATCAAGACCGCTTATTCCAAAGATGAAATCATTCGTCTTCAGGATGCTCCTAACGATACAGCAAAAAATTACACCATAAAGGGACATCGGGGGACCTTTGCAATTATCAGCACAGTGACTAACCCTTTTTGTGATCAATGCAATCGGATTCGACTTACAGCAAATGGCCAACTAAAAAATTGTCTTTTCTCTCAAAAGGAAAATGACTTACTTACTGCCCTGAGAAATCAGGAGGATATTGAACCCATTATCCGTAAGAACATCTCTTCAAAATTTGCCGTGCGATCCGGTATGGAGGGCCCTGAATTTGAGGATCCTAAAAAACACCAACAAAACAGAAGCATGATTACTATTGGGGGCTAAATGCTTTGTATAGTTTTTGATATGCTTCTGGAGTATCCATATCCACTAATGTTTTCCCAGCAGGAATAGTATGCACGTATTTTCTGTGATTTTTTAAAATGACTTTGGCTCCCTCTTCACCACTCAAGGATTGAATTTGATCGAGATAGTAAGCATCGTATAAAACAGGGACACCTACCCAAGCTGAATCTGACTCTGAGGCTATAATTTGTTTTTTTCCACTTTCAAATACGGCTCTCATTTTTTGAAAATGAGAGCCCTTCACTAAAGGTTGATCAATCAGTGATATAAGAACTCCTTCAACGGAGGAATGTACCTTTAGCAACTGCTGCACAGCAAATGCTAAAGAATTTCCCATTCCTTTATCCCAGCCATCAAATCGAAAGAGTTCGATGTCGTATTGTTCCAACTGAGGAGCTATCCGTTCAGCATAGGCTCCTAGCACCACATAAAGTTTATCAGTTGTATACAAAATTGTCTCTACTTGATGTTGAATAAGAAGCTTATCTGCCCACTTCAAAAGCTGCTTGGGCTGACCCATTCTTTTTGATGTTCCAGCAGCTAAGAGTATATGAGGAATTTTAGTCATGAATAGTACCAGACTTTTCCTTGAGTTGAACGGGCTGCTGATTACGTATCACGCTTAAAATTTCAGCCAAAATAGAAACAGTAATTTCTTCCGCACTTTCAGCACCTATATTGATTCCTGCTGGTCCATGAAGCCTTTCTAAAAATTCAATCGATAGTTCTGGATTAAAATCCAAAGCTTTCTCCAATACGCGCTCTCTTCTGTGTTTGGGACCTAAAATTCCAAAATAGGCAGGCTTTGTTTTAGCGAGCGCTAATAAATATTGTACGTCTTTATTAAAACTGTGAGTCATTAACATCACAGCTGTTTGCGCGTCTATGCCACTTAGGTCAAGTGCTTTAAAAGTAGGCGTAATAAACCGATGTGCTCCTTTAAAAAAAGCCTTGGTTTTCTCCTCATCAGCTGCAGCTACCACAATCACTTGCCATCCCAAATCACTCGCAGCCTTACACAGCCTAACGGTATCGTGCTCAGCACCAAATAGATACAATTGAAACAAAGGATTGAATGTTTGTTTAAAGCAGTTATTTCCCTCCAAAGGAGAAAATTTCTCCCTTAAAGAATAGCGTTCCTCATTAAAAATAAATTGGGTGCCAAAGGCTGAGTCGGAACCTTCCTCCATGGCAAAAAAGGATTCACTTTGAAAAGTTACTCGCTGGTTGAATACCTTTTCAAATTTAGCTTTTAAATCCTCTGTAAGCCGTATAGGTTCAATAAGGATATGAATAATACCCTCACAACCCAATCGAAATCTTCCATCATAAGTCATTACTTTTGGAACTGAAGTTTCAAAAACTGACTGGGCTTGACGTTGAACTTCTTTTTCTACACATCCACCACTTACTGCACCAAAAGTTTTTCCGTTTTCTTGAATTAGCATGCGTACCCCTGGTCTTCGGTAAGAAGATCCATCTAATGCAACCACTGTAGCCAAAACAGATTTGACTCCTAGCTGTTGGGCCTTCCAAATCAAGTCGAGAAGATTTTTTATTTCGTGGGTCATCTATTCCTAATTCTAGTTAAATATATTGATTTTATTAAATCAAACTTTGTTTAAGTCTTTGGTTGATGAAATCAATAGTCTACATCATCAGTAGGCAGTTTTGGTAAAATAAAATCTCCAAATTCAATTATTGATTGAAGTCTAGGGGTTAATTCTACTTCTTCAATCAAATTTCTATTTGATTGAAAAACAAAAACCTGCTCTATGGAAGGAAATTTTTGAATGGATGAAAGTTCAGAACCTTTAAGTGCAGTTTCAACCATGTAGAGCTTTTTTAAATTTTTTAATTTACTCAATGAACCAATCCCGTATCCTGTTATCTCAGTATGGTTTAATTTGATCTGAACCAAGTTGGGAAACTTTGTTAATGCAATAAAAACAGAGTCATTAACAGAACTATAACTCAAGTCAATACTGACCAATTGCTCCTTAATACCCTCTAAATTTTGCAGCTGTTGAACACTGAATTTTGGTGCATTGAGTGTGCTTAGTGTTAAAAGGTTTGATTCTCGTTTTACAGGGGAAACAATAATGCCTTTTGACTCTAAGATTTTGATTGTCTCAGGGTCTGGAGCATCAAGTTCAAGCTCTGGGTAAAAACGCTCCTCTTCTTTAAAAAGAAAAGGCTCAATGAGGTTGCGTTCTATACCAATTTGCCCAAGTGTTTGTTGCTCTGGAGCCCCGACTTCTATCCAATAGCTCATCAGCTTAATCTCGGCTTTAGTAAGTTGTTTTTTAGACTTAGGGGGCATGTGTTTTTTTTGCTCAAGGGGAAGGTGTATCCTCACAAACAGCTCACTCAATTCTGGATTGTCATAATTGACAATGGGTCCATTTTTACCTCCTTTTTGAAAGGCCGCATAGGTATGCATTTGCAAGCCTCCTTTGGTTCTTTTTGTATTGTGACAACTCACGCATTTTTTCGAAAGTATTGGAGCTATTATTCCACTGTAAATGGGCTGTTCTCGATAGTTTTTTTCATTTAAAGAAAATTCGTTTTCCTCCTTTTCAATCCCTAAAACAGTTGATGAGAGTTCTTTCAAAGGCTCTGTTAAATGATCCTCCCCATGAGTAATATTGCCTCCCAAATGACCTGTAATAACGATACTCAGCAAGAGTCCAAGTGAAAAGAAAAGCCGAGGAAGCTGATTTAAAATTGTGCCCCCTTTTAGGAAAACATAAAACCCAATCGACAGCAGTAGTGTTATCAAACCTAGGTAAAAATGAGCTTGAATCGTTTCCCATAAATAGCCCTCTTGGAGGTACTGAAAATAGCCTGTCGCAATGGAAAATAATCCGCTTATAATTACCCATAGCATGATGAATCTGAGGACTTTTTCGGCTTCTTTAAATTTATTTCTGCTGAATTCTAAAAGCAAGGCAAGCAATATAAAACCTATAGGCAAGTGAACCATCAAAGGATGAAACCGACCGATAAATGTTAAAAAGCTATCCATACAATTAATTGCTAATATTCATTTGTTCTTTAATTGCTTTCATAATAAAGACATTCGCCTCCCATTGGTTGCTTAAAGGCTTTTGAGTAAAAGGAGCTGTAGGAAGATAGTTGGGAGGGCCAAATTCAGTTGTAATGGTCATAGGCTTTCCTTTTTTCCAGTGACTCAATATGATAGATTCCCAAATTGACAAATGTCGATTTAAAGCTTTGTCCCACTCTGGAGCTTTAGGGTTGTTGACCTGAGGACCCTCTTCAAAACCAACACGAGCGTGAACATGATCAGTCCGTTCCATCACCTCATCTAAAAGTTGTTGTTGCTGTGCTAACAAAGATTCATGAACTACCATCCAATGACTAATATCTAAGGTCAACCGAAAAGCGGAATCCGAATTTAAATAACGTTTTGTTTCGGGTAGAGCGTAACTAAACCTCCCCCTATGAGTCTCATGATGAATTGGAATATTGTATTTATTACTCAAGTCATTCGCCAACTTAAGAAATTTCATATTTTGTTCAAATGAAAAAAAGTCACTTCCTGTATGGGAATTAATCGCATATGGCTTTTGTACAATTACTTTTTTTAAATCATTCTCGTAAGCCAGCAAACTCTCTTTAAAGGAAAGACTTTTGTTTGTCCCACATAAATAAATGACTTTCAATTGATGTTTTTTTAATCCCTTTGAAACCTCTTGCTGTACCCTCGCATTTTTTGGAAGCCAGACTTCAACTCCATCATATCCTGAAGATTTCGTTTTTAAAAAAAAGGCTTCCCAAGAACCTTCAAAACCCCAATTGGTTTGAAAAAATAACAGTTCATTTTGTGTCCATACTGACTGAGTAAACAAGAGCATCAAAATCAACATCTTCGAAAAGTACTTCATCTTTTCTTTTTGATTTAGGATAAGATTTCATGGATTACGCGACCTTCTACATCTGTAAGTCGGAAAGGACGCCCCTGAAAGTCAAAAGTAAATTGTTCATGGTCAAAACCAAGTAAGTGCAATATAGTCGCTTGAATATCGTGAACAGAAACCCTTCCACTCACTCCTCTAAAACCAATTTCATCTGTTGCGCCATGTACATATCCTTTTTTAACCCCGCCACCGGCCATCCACATGGTAAATGCCTCTCCTTGGTGATCTCTTCCAATTAGTGAATTTTGGATTCCAGCACGGTTTTCCCACATAGGAGTTCTTCCAAATTCTCCTCCCCATACCACTAGGGTATCTTCCAATAATCCCCTTTGTTTTAAATCGAGTAATAAAGCAGCAACAGGTCTGTCCATGTCTCTGCATTTGTTTAAAAACCCTTTGCTCAATGCTTCAGATTCACTTGCCCCATGCGAATCCCATCCCCAGTCGTATAGCTGTACAAATCGGACTCCTTTTTCAACCATTTTCCTCGCCAAGAGGCAGTTATTTGCAAAAGACTCTTTACCCGGTTTGACCCCATACATTTCTTTAATATATTCAGGTTCGTCGTCAATATTCATAACCTCTGGCACGGAGACTTGCATTCTGTATGCCATTTCGTACTGACTTATTCGAGTCAATACCTCAGGGTCTTTAAACTTTTGAAATTCTTTGTAATTTATTTCATTGATGGATTGAATTACTTTCCTTTTCAGGTCTCTGGAAATACCTTTCGGATCTTTGAGATAAAGAACGGGGTCCCCTTTAGACCTGCAGTGAACTCCTTGATATATTGATGGTAAAAATCCATTACCCCAAAGGCTTTTTCCTGCATCGGGAGTTCCACCAGAAGTTAAAACTACAAAACCAGGAAGGTTGTTGTTCTCTGACCCCAACCCATAGGTTATCCAAGAGCCCAAGGAGGGTCTCCCAAATCGTGCACTACCAGTAAACATTAATAGTTGGGCTGGTCCATGGTTAAATTGATCTGTGTGAACTGCTTTTAAAAAGGAAACTTCATCAACTACATTTTTAAAATGAGGCAAATGATTCGACACCCAATTTCCTGAATCACCTGCTTTTTTAAAGGTAGCTTGGGGGCCTAGCATATTGGGAACACCTTCAATAAAAGCAAACTCCTTCCCCTCTATTAAAGAAGCTGGGCACGGTTTGTTGTGCAACTTTGCCAACTCGGGTTTGTAATCAAACAGTTCCAACTGGGAGGGAGCACCAACCATGTGTAAATAAATCACACTCTTTACTTTAGGAGATAAGGGTGGTGCGAGTGGAGCCATCGGATTTAGTGCCCTACTTGCACTATAGTCGTATGCTTTTTTTTGATCAAAAGAACAAGAATTCAATAAACTCCCAAGGGCTATTCCTCCAAGCCCAAGCGTACAATCTTTTAAAAAATGACGCCTGCTATTCAATCTGGCTTCAAACTCTTTATTCTCTGCTAAAAGTCTCTTTAAATTATCCATGGGTCAAAAATTCATCTAAGTTCATAATCGCATTCCCTACCACAGCCAGAGCTGCTAATTTTTGATCGACTTCACTTTCTTGGTTAAAGAAGTCTTGCAATTTTTCTGGGGTCTGATCAAAATCCTGATAGGCTTCATCAAAAAGTCTTTCCAGCAAGTCTAGAATTTGATCATCAATTTCTTGATATACTGCTGTCTTGTACATTTTTTTTATGGCTTGACGTTTGGGTAAATCTGAGTTTAAATTGGCGAGGTTCAACGCCGCTTCGAGAAATACTGGGTCGTTTAAAGTTACTAATGCTTGTAATGGAGTATTACTCGGCGATCTTCTAACCAAGCACACTTCCCTGCTTCCTGCATCAAAAGAAATTAAAGAAGGATAGGGACTGGTTCTTTTGAGGTAGGTATAAATCGCCCTGCGGTAGCGGTCTTCTCCCTTGCTTTCTTTCCATAAATTTCCGAGGTAGGCATGCTCCCAAATTCCATCAGGTTGCGGAGGCATGACACCAGGACCGTATTTTTTATCGCTTAATAAATTTGATACAAATAGTGCTTGATCTCTTATTTCTTCTGCACTCAAACGCAATTTAGGTCCTCGTGCATAAAATAAATTTTCAGGGTCTAAAGCGTATTTTGTTTCTTCTATGGTCGAACTTTGTCTGTAAGTAGCAGACATCAAAATCATTTTGATCAATCCTTTAAGACTCCAATCTTGTCCGCTGACAAAATCAGCTGCCAACCAGTCCAAAAGTGCAGGATGAGTGGGTGGTTCAGATTGAGTACCCAAATCCTCTAATGTCAATACCAATCCTTTCCCAAAAATCTGATACCATACTCTGTTAACCAATGTTCTTGCAGTTAAGGGGTTTTCCTCACTGACCAACCATTTGGCGAGCCCAAGTCGATTGTTTTCCAATTCTTTATCCCATGGATTCAAAGTTTGGGGAACAGCAGGAGAAACCTCTTCCTTTTTACTTAACCAACTCCCTCGGTCAAATAAATGTGTTTTCCTTTTCATAAAGTCTTTATTTTCAACCATGATGGGAGTGAGGTGTTCTGGATTATTCAATACAGTACGAATATCCCTTTCAATCCTGTAGAAACCCTGCTTTGCTTTTCCTGAGAGTTCAGGAGTAAAAGAAAACCAATGAAGGGAAACAGCGATATCGTTGTAACGGTAGCCATTTTTTGTGTCTGTTGTCAGTTTTGGGTTTCGAGCTTCTATATACAAATCAAAAGGTTCTTGGGTATCTTTAATCTTAAGTTTGGCGTATTGATTTTTTGAATTGTGGAATTGAGGATTCCCCTCTTCATTCAACTGTATACTCCCCAATAAAGGACCTTTTGGGCTATTTTTACGGAAAGTTAAAACTGTCTTATGCTTCGTAGGGCTGTATTTAAAATACATGTTTTGATTTCCATTCGTACTGACATTTTTATAAACAGCCTGTCCTTTATTTCGCATAGAAAGGGTTACACCTGAAACATAGGCATTGTCAGAATTCAAGACCACTGAATTATGCGCTTGATATTTTGGCTCTAAAAATTGGAAAAAATCGTTGTAAAAATCATGTGTTTTTTGATCTCCATATTTCAAAATCCACGCCAATATATTTTCAATTCGCTCATTGTTTTCATCGCTGTAGGATCTTAGATTAGGGGCTTCATCCATCAGGTCCTCATCTCTTGTATTATTAAAAAAAGACATTAGTTGATAATACTCCTTTTGGACAAAAGGATCATAGGGGTGGTCGTGACACTGAACACAACTCATAGTAGTGCTTTGAAACACGTCAAAGGTGGTATTAACCCGATCAATTACAGCAGCTGTTCGGTATTCTTCATCAGAAGTTCCCCCTTCATCATTGTTCATCGTATTCCTGTGGAATGCAGTTGCTAACAACTGATCGTAGCTAGGATTAGGAAGCAGGTCTCCTGCAATTTGCTGAATGGTGAATTCATCAAACTTTAAATCTTTATTCAGGGCTTTAATGACCCAATCACGGTATTGCCAAATGGTTCTTCCACGATCCGCTTCATATCCTTTGGTGTCTGAATAACGAGCTAAATCTAACCACCAACTTGCCCACTTTTCTCCAAAACTAGACTGAGCCAGGAGGCTGTCTAAATAGTTTTCATAAGTAATTTCTTTTTGGATATAAGCATCAAAGAGAGATTGCCTGGGAGGAAGCCCAGTAACATCAAAAGCCAGTCTGCGAGCAAGCACATCTGTCTTTGCCTCCTCGTTTGGCTCTACCTTTAAATCTTCCATTCTGGCTGCGATAAAAAAGTCTATAGGTGTTTGTAGAAAATTGGCTTTTTTAAATCGGGAGTCCACCTGAGGAAGTTCATCTTTTTTCGGTGAAACATAGGCCCAGTGTGTACCCCACTTTGCCCCCTGATCTATCCATTTTGTAAAAAGCTCTATTTCTTCCTTACTTAAGGCAGGCTTTTCGTAAGGCATGCGCAATTCCAAATCCGTCTCATGTAAGCGCTGAATCATCCTGCTTTTTTACAGTTCCCAGGAATGATAGCAGGTGTTCCTTCCTTAGTATTTCCTAAGGCATCTTTTTCAAACAAAAAACTAAAGCCTGCATTCTTTTTTACACCGCCGTGACAGCTGATACACTTTTCATTAATTATAGGTTTAATTTGAGTATTAAAGTCTATTTGAGTGGATCGTTGGCAAGCACCAAAAAAAAGAAGACATATAAAACAGACTCCTACAATAGCGAAATTAACCAGTCGAATCATTTTAGAACTTATTTATTGAATTCTAATTCTTTGTTTTTATTCATTTGTTAAAATACTAATTTAAAATGATTTAGTATAGATTAGAGTTCTCTGACTAAAGACTTGGGAAATAGTATTTTTGTAAAAAAATAAGCTGGGAAATAAAAAAACCCCAACTACTGTTGAGGTTTTAAGAGTGCGGGTGAAGGGACTCGAACCCCCACGCCGTGAAGCACTAGATCCTAAATCTAGCGTGTCTACCAATTTCACCACACCCGCTTAAGGAGGACAAATATAATTAAGTTTTCCTATTAATTTTCTACTTCTAAAAAAAATACATTAGTTAGCTTTGTGGCTATTCAACGAACGATTATGATGTCACTTTCAAACGACCAAAAACGCTACTTAGAGGAATGGATGGATTTTTTAAAAATACCATCAGTAAGTGCAGATCCTGCATTTGACCAAGAGGTCGCTAATGCCGCTGAATGGGTAAAAAATGCACTTGATAAAGTGGGCTGTGCCAATACAGAAATTATTCCTACCCAAGGACATCCTATAGTGTATGGCGAACAACATCTTGATCCTAAGCTCCCAACTGTTTTGGTTTACGGTCATTATGATGTACAGCCCCCAGACCCACTTGAATTATGGGACAGCCCACCATTTGAGCCGGTGATTAAGAACACTTCCATACACCCTGATGGTGCAGTTTTTGCCAGAGGAGCCTGTGATGATAAAGGACAACTATTTATGCATATTAAGGCTTTTGAAATAATGAAAAAAGAAGGCTTACTCGGCTGTAATATCAAATTTATGATTGAAGGAGAGGAGGAAGTTGGAAGCGACCATCTAGAAGAGTTTGTTAAAAACAATAAATCAAAATTAGAATGCGATGTGATTTTGATTTCCGATACAGGAATGATTTCAAAAGAACAACCCTCTATCTCAACAGGTCTTAGAGGTTTGAGTTATATGGAAGTTACAGTAACTGGGCCCAACCGCGACTTACATTCTGGGTTATACGGAGGAGCTGTTGCCAATCCAATCAATGTGCTATGTGAAATGATTACTAAACTACACGATGATCAAAAACGAGTGACCATCCCTGGGTATTATGACAGGGTTGATGAACTTTCAAAAACCGAAAGAGAGGAAATGGCCAAAGCGCCTTTTGATTTAGCTGAATTTAAGGGATCTATAGGAATCAACGAAGTCTCAGGTGAAGCTGGCTACTCCAATGAAGAACGCAGAACAATTCGACCAACTTTAGATGTCAATGGGATTTGGGGAGGCTATATTGGTGAAGGGGCTAAAACAGTTATCCCGAGTAAAGCACATGCAAAAATTTCTATGCGTTTGGTGCCTGATCAAGACTGGAATGAAATCAGTGAATTATTCACAACCCATTTTCAATCACTCGCACCTGAGGGTGTGACAGTTGAAATTGAAACGCATCATGGAGGGTATGCCTATGTTACCCCAACGGACAACCTAGCTTACAAGGCGGCGCACCAAGCTTATTTGGATACTTTTGGTATCGCACCCATACCAAGTCGTGGAGGGGGAAGTATTCCTATAGTACCCATGTTTGAAAATGAATTAGGAGTAAAATCAATTTTGATGGGGTTTGGTTTAGACTCTGATGCCATTCATTCCCCAAACGAACATTACGGGCTCTTTAATTTTTTTATGGGTATTGAAACTATACCAAAATTTTACGAGCACTACATCAGACTTCAAAAAGAATCAGTCTAAACCATAAAGAGATCAGCTGCCAATCCATCAGTCAAAAATTTGGCGCTTTTAAATATTTTTAAGTGATCGCCATCCCAGTAAAAATGCTGTCCTTCTAAGTGTCTTGCGGCTTGTTCTTCGAGATACATCGCATAGCGCAGACCAAATGTTGATTTGACAAATTCCAGAGAAATTCCTTCGATAGTTCTTAAACCAGTCATCAAATATTCATTGTATCTGTCTTTTACAGTAAGTTCCTCCTGCTCTAAAGCGGGCTTACCCCCTTCAATCGCTTTGAGATATAACTGATTATTGGATACATTCCACTTTCGAATGCTCTTGCCGTCATAACTGTGTGCAGCTGGACCAATGCCAAGGTAGGGCTTGCCTTTCCAGTAATTTTGATTGTTGACCGAAAAAAAAGAAGGCTTCCCAAAATTTGAAAACTCGTAATTGACATAGCCCAAATCCTCCAATTTTTGGATCATTAACTGGTATTGTTCTTGAACTGCTTCTTCAGGAATCAGTAGCACTTCTGCTTTTTGAACTTGGTGGTACAATGCTGTTTTGGGTTCTACAGTAAGGGCATAGGAGGATAAATGAGGGGGGTTAAACGCCATTGCTGTATTGAGGTTTTGCTCCCATTCTGTCAGTGTAGAATAGGGCATTCCATAGATTAGGTCCAAGGAATAATTGTTAAAATGAGTGGACACTAGTTCAAAAGCTTTAAGTGCATCTTTGCTATTGTGTGCCCTGTTCATCAACGCTAAATCTCGATCTAAAAATGACTGAACTCCTAGACTGAGTCGATTGACTCCAGCTGTTTTTAAACCTTTTAAATATTCAGAACTCACATCGTCTGGATTGACTTCTAAGGTTACTTCCACGTTTGAAGTTACCTCAACTAGCGAATGTATCAGGCCTATCGCATTTTCTATCGCTCCTGAATTTAATAAGGACGGTGAACCACCACCAAAATAGATGCTTTCAATAGGGGAATTTAGCTCATCAGATCTTTGTTTTAACTCTTTTTTCATGGCCTCCCATAAGCTGTCTTTATTTTTTAAAGAGGTGGAAAAATGAAAGTTGCAATAGTGACAAGCCTGCTTGCAAAAAGGGTAATGAAAGTAGAGATTAGACATTGAATAACCCCTTTAGGATTTTATTTTTTTGGGATTTTGATTTACATAAGCCCCCCAACCTGAATAATTTTTTTCGTTGGTTTTTTTACCCATATTGTAATAATGACAAACTGCTGCAGCAAGTCCGTCAGTAGCATCTAAATTTTTGGGTAGTGTTTTGATTTTTAAAAGCTGCTGAAGCATTTTAGCCACCTGCTCTTTGGATGCATTCCCATTACCTGTGATGGCCATTTTAATTTTTTTTGGAGAATATTCTGTGATGGAAATTTCTCTGGACAAACCAGCTGCCATTGCCACCCCCTGAGCCCTTCCCAACTTAAGCATTGACTGGACATTTTTTCCAAAAAATGGAGCTTCCAGTGCCATTTCATCTGGATGATATTCATCTATCAATTCAATGGTGCGTTTGAAAATGTGGTGTAATTTTAAAAAGTGATTGTCGTATTTCTTAAGATGGAGCTCATGCATTTGAATCAACCTCATGGATTTTTGAGTAATGGCGATCAATCCAAACCCCATGATTGTGGTCCCTGGATCAACACCTAAAATGATCTGCTCTTCCTGCATTAGTTTGATTGCTGAGCTAAAATACGGATGGGCAATTGAAATTCTGTTTCTACATAGGTTCCAACATTAGACTTGACAGCAGGCTTCGCCTGGGGAAGTTGGTAAACAGCATCTAATAAAATCGTTTCTATATCGGGTAGGGCGTCGCGTAATACATTTGAATATTCCGCATTCTCAAGTGAAATATTCCCTTGCTGATCGACTATGATGGATACCAGAAATTCCTCATCAATTTGCTCGTTAGCTTCTGGTAAGTTTTGGTTGAGATAGTCACTTATGGTAGAAGTGATCACGCCTTGAAAGCAATTCATCATTTCCTCTGCCTCAAGTTCATCACAAGAATCAAAACTTGGACCAATATCCTGAGAAGACCAAGCGGAAGCCTCATTTATTTCTTTAGTTGTAACGGCTGTTGATTCAAATAAATGGCAGCTTGTCAACTGAAATAAAAATAAAACCATTAAAAAACGCAGGTGGTATTTTGAAGAATGAATCATGTGATAAATTATCAAATAAAGTTACAATTTTTATTTATTTTGGACCTTACAATGCTCCTTTATCAAATCTAAATCAATACAAGTACTTATGGATCTTTTTTTAATTTGTGCCGCTGCTTTCTTTATTTTACTCGGTATAGCAGGTAGCTTTTTACCTGTTATTCCAGGTCCGTTGACCTCGTGGATAGGATTGTTAATACTAAACTTTAGCTCAGCAGTTACCATCTCTACTGACTTTCTAATCATCAGTTTTTCCATAGCATTATTTATTTTTCTACTGGATATTTTTATACCTATTGTAGGAGCAAAAAAATTTGGTGGTGGTAAAGGAAGTACTTACGGAGCAAGTATTGGTCTTGTAATGGGAATTCTATTTTTAGGTCCTTTTGGGATACTTATTGGACCTTTTTTGGGTGCTTTTTTTGGAGAACTCATTGTCAACAAAACCAATAAAAAAGGAGCCTTAAATGCTGCCTTTGGATCACTAATCGGCTTTCTATCTGGCGTTTTTCTGAAATTTATAGTAGGTCTTGCCTTTGGATTTTACTTTATCCGTTTTGTCTGGAGTGCTCGGGGAGAATTGTTTTAAAACTCACAAAGCAACCCCTTTCACCAAAAATTCAATCAAACCACAACACTATATTTATTTAATGAATGTTGTTATGCCATAAGCATATAATTTAATGCTTTTTCTACTTATTGTAGGGCGAGTCTTGGGAAAGGAGTTTACTTCATGAATATGTTTTTAAAGATTTTTTAAATTCTTTTGCCTCGTCTTTAATGTATAATTTACCAATCGAATTCATCCAAACTTTTATGGGATTATGTGCTTGCTACCCTGTTTTTCGATACCCAAAATTATTGATTCTGATGTAATAGGGAGATTCAGTTAAACTCGTATCATTGTGATGAACTAGTCGAAACTCATAAAATTTACTGGACAGTTTTTGAACTCGATACAAGTGTTTAGCAATAAAACTATTTGACTCGTGTTCTAAGTTAATCTCTGACTCTTCTAGATCCAACAAGAACAAATCATTGATTTGAAGTGTAGTGACAAACTCTATTCCGTCTTCTGGAAGTTGATAAATAGGTTCTCTGAAACGAAATCTTCGAACTGCTTCCCAAAAAGAAACTACCTCTTCACTGTATTCATAGTCTTGATTCAAATAGATTAATACATGATGATTATTTCTGAGGTTAACGTACTGATTGATTTCATCTTTTAGCTGAACTACCCCACTCAAAGTCTCTCGAATTCTAACACTTTTAAGGGGCACGGGATCACCTTTTTTGTTTGGTAAAAAAACTTTTGGTATGGTATATCCTTCGTCATCTTTAGAAAAGAACGCTCTGGAAGGCACCGTATCGCCGATAAAGCCTCCTGCGTTTTCAACAGCTTCCAATATCACTTTCCTCACTTCTGGGTCAACAATTTTAGACAGCTGCCAAGTAAGTCTCTAATTGTATCACAACCAAGACCCAGAGCTATAGATCTTAAAATGATCAGCTCTGAGCTTGATAGTGAATTATGAATCAGGGTTTGGGGTCTTTTTTGCATTGTCATCTGAAATTTAGTTTTGGGGCAAAACGTTTTTGCTGTGATCAAATATGCCAATATTTTTTTTGAAAATTAAGAACAGCTAACCATAGGTATGAAATTTGATATTTTCGGTTCAATTACTGTAATTACTGGATTTTTTAGGGGTTGTTTATTTGTAGGTAATTTCCTACAAGTTTTAAGTTAAGGGGGAGGTTAGGATAAAGATTAGTATTTTTGTAACTCATATCTATCTTATGGAATTATTTTTAATCACATTTGGTCTACTTTTTTTGGCTTTCGCTGGAATTTCAATTAAAATATGGGGTAAAAAAGGAGGTGAGTTTGCAGGTACTTGTGCAAGCCAAAGCCCATTCTTGAATAAGGATAACCAACCCTGCGGGCTGTGTGGTAAAATGCCCGAAGAAACTGAGTGTAAGAGCACTGCCTCTTTCAATAACTAAGAACCTAGCCGAGTTAATGTATAGGGAAGAAGAAGTTATCCAGAAAGCAAAAGCAAACGACCAACTTGCTTTCAATACCCTCTTTAATAAATATTGGGACCCTATATACGCTTTTTTACTGTCCAGAACGGCTGATACAAACAAAGCCGAAGAGCTTGCCTTAGAAACTTTTTCAAAAGCCTTTGATCGAATCGATAGCTTTGATCAAAAACTAAGCTTTGTTTCTTGGATAATGACTATTGCCAAAAACCATCATATTGATAAGTTTAGAAGCTCAAAAAAACAAGCTGAAAACATAGATCAAATCTCTGATTTGGATTCAAAGGAACTTTCTAGTTACGAACTTTCTCCTGAAGAGCTATTGATTTCGGATCAAAACTTAGATTTTGTATTGTTGCAAATTAAGTCATTGAAAGAAGACTATCGCACCATATTAAAACTCCGTTATTTTGACGATTTATCCCTAAAACAAATTGAAGATTTCTTAAACGAACCTGCTTCTACTGTAAGAGTAAAGCTTTTTAGAGCAAAAAAAATGTTGGCAAATAAATTAGATCGTGAGTAAGTTTAAACTTTCCAAACTAGGTCCAGGTCTTTTATTTGCTGGAGCAGCCATCGGTGTTTCTCACTTGGTGCAATCCACTAGAGCAGGTGCAGATTTCGGATGGGGGTTGGTGTGGGCTCTTTTACTGATAAACTTATTTAAATATCCTTTTTTCCAATACGGTCCTCGTTATGCTCAGGCAACTGGTGAAACTCTTTTAGACGGGTATCACAAGTTGGGAAAAGGTTATTTATGGGCCTATTTTATACTGAATATGGGAACCATGTTTACCATACAAAGTGCGGTGACTATAGTGACCGCTGGCCTCGCAGCTACCTTATTTGGTCTAACATCAAATATTGTAATCTGGGGTATCGTCATTACGCTTTCTTGTAGTGCTATTTTAGTATTAGGGAAATATCAATGGCTTGATAAACTAATCAAGGTCATTATGATAACTTTAGCCGTAAGTAGTATATTGGCAGTTAGTGTGGCCTTTGTAAAAAACGAAACGCCTCTTTCATTTACTCAAGTATTCCCTGAGTCTTCAGGGCTATTATTCCTCATTGCATTCTTGGGTTGGATGCCTGCTCCCTTAGACATTTCCATTTGGCATTCCATTTGGACTCTTGAAAAAAATAAAACCCAAAAGAACAACTCTATAAAAGACAGTCTGTTCGATTTTAATGTTGGCTATATCGCAACTATTATACTCGCTTTGTGTTTTTTAGGCTTAGGCGCCTTAGTCATGTTCGGATCGGGAACTGAGTTTTCAACTCAGGGAGGAGCCTTTGCTCAGCAGTTAATAAAACTGTACACCAATAACCTTGGTCAAGCTGCATATGGAATCATTGGAATTGCCGCTTTTACTACTATGCTAAGCACCACCTTAACCACCTTAGATGCTTCACCTAGAGCCATGTCTAAAACCATTCAATTGTTGTTTCAAAAGAAAAAAAATTACTACCTACCGTGGTTGCTTATTTTGACTCTGGGTACTGCAGGTATTTTTGTATTTCTTCTTTCTGAAATGGGGCAATTAGTCCAAATCGCGACTGTACTCTCGTTCATCACTGCCCCTTTGTACGCTTTTTTAAATTATCGTTTAGTCATCAGTAAAGCAATGCCAAAAAAATACCAGCCAAAACAAGGCTTACGCATCTTAAGTGTTGTAGGACTTTTATTTTTAACTGGTTTTACCCTCTTTTATCTTTTGAGTCTCTAGATAAGAGTTTGTATCTTTGCACAAAAGCAGGATGATGGAGGTACAAGAAAAAGAAATCAAACACCAAAAAAAACCAGACTGGATTCGAGTAAAACTTCCCACGGGGAAGAAATACACCGAACTCAGAGGATTGGTGGATAAGTACAAGCTCAATACCATTTGCACCTCAGGAAGTTGCCCCAATATGGGAGAATGCTGGGCAGAAGGAACTGCTACTTTTATGATTTTAGGAAATATTTGTACCCGTTCATGTGGTTTTTGTGGTGTACAAACAGGAAGACCTAGTGCGGTAGATTGGGCTGAACCTGAAAAGGTTGCCAATTCCATTAAAATTATGAACATCAAACACGCGGTCATTACCTCTGTAGACCGTGATGATCTCAAAGATATGGGCTCCATCATTTGGGCTGAAACCGTAAATGCAGTGAGAAGAATTAGTCCGCAAACCACTATGGAAACACTAATTCCTGATTTTCAAGGGAATACTCGTAATATTGATCGGATAGTTCAAGTTGCCCCAGAAGTTGTTTCTCACAATATTGAAACTGTAAGACGCTTGACACGTAAAGTTAGAGTTCAGGCAAAATACGACACAAGTCTGGAGGTACTCCGCTATCTTAAGGAAGAAGGAATTCAAAGAACTAAATCTGGAATCATGCTAGGGCTTGGAGAACGAGAAGAAGAAGTAATGGAAGCACTCCACGACCTAAGAAAGGTTAATGTAGATGTGGTTACTATTGGTCAATATTTGCAACCCAGTAAAAAGCATCTTCCAGTCCAGCAGTTTATTACGCCTGATGTTTTTAAAAAACTGGAAGTTTTTGCTCTTGACCTAGGTTTTAGACATGTGGAAAGTGGCCCTCTTGTTCGCTCTTCCTATAAAGCACACAAGCACATTGCTTAATTGAGCTTAATCTTTTCCTCTAAATAAGCTTTAAATTCTTGCTCCATAGCTGCATCCAAAAATGCCATATCAATGGGTAAGTAAAATAGATTTTCATCTTTTAGTACTGGATGTAGACGTGTATAATCTTTTTCAGTAGTTAAAATATCTCCTCCCCCTTGTACCCTTTTTAGCTTTTTAATGTCTTGAGTAGTAAATTGGTGATGATCGGAAAAAGAAAGATGAATGAAGTCAAGCCCTAAAGAATTGAGATAGCTTACTAATGGAGTTGGATCCGCAATCCCAGTGACCAATACAAAAGGGGATTTAAGTTTGGTTAAACCTTTTTTGGTCAACGTATTCAGTACAGTTGAACTGTATTTTATCTCAGTAAAAAATATTTTCTGCTGGGGAAGTAAATTCAAGCGCTCTTTAAAAAATTTTATTTGCTGTACTGTTAGTTTTTCGGGACATTTCGTAACCAGTACTATATCTGCTCGTTGCGCACCTGACTTTGATTCTCTTAAATTACCGCTTGGCAATAATGCATCTGAAACGTAAGGTGCATCATAGGTAGTTGTCAGCACAAGGGTGGTTGGTTTTACATAGCGATGTTGCAAAATATCATCCAAAATGAGTAAGTTAACTTTAGAGGGTAGTTTTTCAATTTTCTTTAAGCCTAAAATGCGTTTCTCGGCAACAACAACTTCAATGTCTTGATATTTTGAATAAAATTGAAACGGTTCATCACCGATAGTAGCTGCAGTACTTTTCTCATCTGCAATTTGTACTCCTTTCAATATTCTACCATACCCCCTACTCAATACAGCAATTCGAAAATCTTTTTTAAAGTTGGAAATCAAATAGTCTACAACTACTGATTTCCCTGTCCCTCCGATAGATAAGTTTCCAACCCCAATGCTGGGTAATTGAATTTTATAAGTAGGCAATACTCCCCAGTCAAAAAATTTATTCCGAATTGAAGTAATTCCACCATAAATTAAAGCAAAAGGGTAGAGTAAAACACGCCGCTTATTCATGCCCATGAAGATAAATATTATATTTGTCATCAATCAACTTTATGGCAACGATAAAAAACATCATCGATATACTTGACCAGTGGGCACCACCAGCCTATGCCGAAGATTTTGACAATGTAGGGCTTTTGATTGGAGAAGCTAAAAACGAATGTTCTGGGATCCTTGTGAGTCTTGATTGCATTGAAAAAGTTGTGGATGAAGCCATTGAATCCAAATGCAATCTAATTGTCTGTTTTCATCCCATTGTTTTTTCTGGTTTGAAAAAAATCACCGATAAAGATTATGTAGAACGAGTGGTGTTAAAAGCTATTCGCAACCAGATTGCCATCTTTGCATTGCATACTCGACTGGACAACCACCCAGAGGGCGTCAATAAGGTCTTGGCTGATCAATTGGGTCTTCAAGAAAGCAAAGTTCTGATCCCCAAACCCTCAGGAATAAAAAAATTAAGCACCTATGTTCCCAAGGAAAATGCTGAAAAGGTACTTGAAGCTTTACACCAAGCTGGAGCTGGTTCGATAGGAAATTATTCAGACTGTAGTTTTACTTTAGAAGGAACAGGACAATTTAAAGGAAATGAACATAGCGAACCTCATCTTGGCAAACCACTACAAAAAATGCAAGTTAATGAAGTTCAAATTCAAGTAGTTTTTGAATCTCATTTGATCCATGCTGTTCAAAATTCTCTGCTAAAGGCTCATCCCTATGAAAATGTTGCTTATGAAATCTTTAGCCTTGACAATACTTTAACTTCAGTAGGAATGGGAAGGATTGGAACTCTAGAAGAGTCAATGCAAGAAGCTGAGTTTCTGACTTATGTCAAAAATAAACTTTCTACTGGAGCCATTCGGCATAGCCCGTTTGTAGGAAAAAAAATAAAAAAAGTAGCTGTTTTAGGCGGCTCTGGAAGTTTTGCAATTCCAAGTGCCAGACAGCAAAATGCAGATGCTTTTATTACAGCAGACCTCAAATACCACCAATTTTATCAAGGGGAAAGTGACCTTATATTAATCGATGTGGGACATTATGAAAGTGAGCAGTTTACCAAAAATTTGATATTTGATTATCTTACCAAAAAAATGCCTAATTTTGCAATCGTTTTATCACGTACAAAAACAAATCCTGTTAATTATTTCTAATTATGGCCAAAAAAACTGAAGTAACCGTCGAAAACAAATTGAGAGCTCTTTACGACTTGCAACTTATTGACTCTCGTATCGACGAAATCAAAAACTTAAGAGGAGAACTTCCGTTGGAAGTTGAAGATTTAGAAAATGAAATCGCAGGTCTTAATACTCGACTAGATAAAGTCAAAACAGAAATAAAGGAGGACGAACACGAAATTGCAGAGCAAAAACAAACCATTGAAACGGCTAAAGAATTGCTCAAAAAATATGAGGAGAAATTAAAAAATGTTCGCAACAACAGAGAGTACAATTCTATAGTCAAAGAGCAAGAATTTCAAGAGCTTGAAATCCAACTTGCTGAAAAGAAAATTAAAGAACATAAAGCACATATAGAGCAAAAACAAGAAGCTTTGTACGGTATCAACGAGCGCTTAGAAGAACGAAATGCTCACCTGAAAGCAAAAAAAGGAGAATTAGACGCTATTTTAAAAGAGACACACAAAGAAGAAGACTTGCTTCAGAAAAAATCCTCTGAATATGAAAAGCAAATCGAAGAACGATTAATCTCTGCGTATAAGCGAATTAGAGGTAGTGTTAAAAACGGTTTAGCTATAGTCCCTGTAGAGCGTGGAGCATCAGGTGGATCTTATTTCTCCATCCCCCCTCAAGTTCAACTTGAAATTGCATCTAGAAGCAAAATCATTATGGATGAACACAGCGGAAGAATCCTAGTAGATCCTGAATTGGCAAAAGAAGAGCAAGCCAAGATCCAAAAGCTAATCGGAGGTTAGTTTAGCCGTCACTCCCAATAGTCGTAAACCAGTACTGACTCAGTAAGAGGTACGAAAAGTTTGACAAATTTTTGATGAATTGGATGTGGTAGATAAACACTATCACGGTCCTCGGCTGTATTAAATTTCATAGTCAAACTGTGCGTATAGCCTTTATTTAATCCTTCGGGGGAAGTATTTTCACCGAAGTTTAAATCTTCTACTCCCTCAATTTGTTGTAAACTGTAGGCAGCATCTACCACCAATTGCATATCGCTTTTACTCACTGTAGATTTAAATTCAATGAGTACGATATGAATTAGTTTTTTTGAATCATCAAAGGTTTGCTCAATTGGTTGTTCTTGTCCTGATACGTTAAAATAGCCTACAAAAAAAGTTAAGCTATAAAAAGCAGTCAGAATAAAAAACGAGAGTCGGTCTGTTGTTCCTATTTTTTTCAAAGTTTGAGTTTTATCTAATGTATTGAATTTAATGGGAACAAAAAAATCTGCCCGTTACCTAGAGTTTTTTTTAACAAACAATCTCAACTAATCATCAAAATGAAACAGACACGGGCAGATCACTAAAACCAAATCTACTTATATGACTTGTTCAAAGACAAAAAGTTACATCCCTTTACCTTAAATTATTGTTAAATTACAGGTTTAAAATTTTTTTAGTTTAAAAACCTGTCTGATATAAAGATAACACCCTACAACGAATTTCTAAGAATCAATCTAAATTCATTTTTGTGCTTTATAGGTTGAGAATCTAAAATCATTTGTGCAGTATATTTTCCCATTTCATCGAAATCTGTGGACATTACGGTGATCCCATTCCCCAAAACCTCTTTTAGCACCGTTTCATTATAAGAGATGACACCTACATCCATCCCTAATTCAAAGTCAGACATTCTACATAGCTTAATAAGATTTGACAAATCACTTTCGCTAATTAGCACATAGGCATTTCCCTTTTTGACTTTATGGTTCTTTTTGATTGAACTGATAATTTCGTAATCAAAGGCATTAAAAAGACAAAATTTTGTAAAACCTTGTACTATTTCATAAGGGTAAGGATAGGTATTATTGTCTGGAAAAACTAAAACCATTTTTTGATATGCTTTCAATTTATCATTGAGTTTCTGTAAAGCATTAAAAATATCTTCCAAATAGTTTTGATAGACACAGCCAAAATAACTATCAATGCCTTTTATTAAATTGTCTATAACAATAATTTTATCTTCCGGCACTTTTGAAACTACTTTTAAAAGTTCTCTAGGATCGTATTCTGAAAAATGAGGCATGAGTATATAATAGTGATATCCCTCAAGATTTTCTTCCATGATTTGCTTAAACAGTCCAAAGTCACAATGATATACATGAAGACTTAAATAGGCCTTATCTCTTAGCTTTTCAGCTAGTTGATCATAAATAACCTTTTTATAGGCACTCAGTTTATTAAAAAGGAGTATTACTTTTAATTTAGAATCGGGATGCTTTGAGGAAATATAATACCCAACACCAGGAGTTGATTCTATCATATTTTTTTCTTTTAAAAGCGCATAAGCTTTCTCAACAGTGTCTCTGGATAATAAATAATAGGTGCTTAGCTGGTTTATTGAGGGTAGTTTTTGACCAGATCGAATAGAGCCTCGTTCAACCTTTGCGGCAATACTGTCCGCAATTTGTTTGTATTTTGGAACTTTAGAATTTTCACTAATATCTAGTGTAATAAAATCAACAAATTCATCCATTAGTCCATGCGATTAATCTAAATTGATACAAGCATACCAATGTATAATTATTTATTTACAATTCCATACAGTAAAGTGCAGGACAGTTAAACTTTAGTTTTGAATATATTTGTTAATAGACTTGGTTTACTTATCTAATCAAGTTTGGTAAAAACTAAATACATTAACCTGTGATATGAATCACTCTAAGACTATTAACTTCCAACATGTAAATTACCTCTGGGATGACAAGCACGCGGGTACTTTAGCAGAAGATCAGATTGCGCTTTTTTTGTACCGTTCCAATATACTTGGAGCCGACCTTAGGATTACAAATTATGGTGGTGGAAATACCAGCTGTAAAACCATTGAAAAAGATCCATTGACGGGAGAAAATTGTGAGGTAATGTGGATTAAAGGGTCAGGTGGAGATATTGGTACCCTAAACCGGACTGGAATAGCTGGGCTTTACACCGAACGTTTGCGCAATCTTAAAAATGTATATCAAGGACTAGAAGATGAAGACCGTATGGTCGGTTTATTTAGCCACTGTATTTACGACCTTGAGAGTCGAGCTCCATCAATCGACACTCCTCTGCATGGCTTACTCCCCTTTTCACATATTGATCATTTACATCCAGATGCACTTATCGCCATCGCGGCTGCAAAGGATGGTAAAAAAATTACCCAAGAAATATGGGGAGATACCATGGGATGGGTCGATTGGCAACGTCCTGGATTTGATCTTGGACTCCAATTGGAAAATTGTCTTATCGACAATCCAGGAATCCGAGGAATTGTTTTGGGAAGCCATGGTTTATTTACATGGGGGGAAACTTCTAAAGAGTGTTACCTGAACAGTTTGGAGGTCATCGAACAAGCTTCAGCCTATATAGCTGCCAAAATAACAGAAAACGGAAAAGTATTTGGTGGACCAAAATATGACTCCCCAAACAAATCCAAACGATACCATCAAGCTTCCAAACTCATGCCTGTGTTGCGTGCGTTATGCAGTTCCGAACAGAATATGGTTGGGCATTTTAATGACAATGCTGAAGTGTTGGAGTTTGTAAACAGTGAAGACCTTGAAACTCTTGCACCCATGGGTACTTCATGCCCCGATCATTTCTTAAGGACTAAAATAAAACCTTTAATACTACCTCTCGATACCGAAGCTGATCTTAGTGATTTGGAAGGAGTTAAAAAACTATTGGTTCCTCATTTTGATACATATAGAAAAGAGTACGCTTCTTATTACGAACAGTGTAAAAAAGACAACAGCCCAGCAATGCGTGATCCTAATCCGGTGATATTATTATATCCTGGAATTGGGCTATTCAGTTTTGCAAAAAATAAACAAACAGCTCGTGTCGCTTCAGAGTTTTATACCAACGCCATCAATGTAATGAGGGGGTCAGAGGCAATTTCTTCTTATACCTCATTACCCTTACAAGAAGCTTTTGATATCGAATATTGGCTGTTGGAAGAAGCAAAATTACAACGTATGCCAAAAGAAAAGCCATTATCCAGAAAAATTGCTCTGGTTACTGGTGCTGGAGGGGGTATAGGAAAGTCTATTGCAAAAAAATTAGTTTCAGAAGGGGCTGTTGCAATTTTATTGGACATCTCAGAGGAGAATTTAAAGGAAGCCGAAAAAGAATTCAATAAAGACAATGCCCTCTCAGTTGTCTGTGATATAAATAATTCCAAAGCAATCCAAAATGCTATAGAACAGAGCTGTCTTAATTTTGGAGGGATTGACATTGTTGTTCACAGTGCTGGTCTTGCAATTTCAAAACCTTTATCTGAAACCACAACTCAAGATTGGGATTTATTGCAAAACATTCTTGTAAAAGGACAATTTGAGCTTTTCAAGCAAGCCGCTGCTGTACTTAAAATCCAAGAAAAAGGAGGTAATTTTATAACAATTGCCAGTAAAAATGGGCTTGTTGCTGGACCTAATAACGTGGCTTACGGAACTGCAAAAGCTGCCCAGCAACACATGACTCGCTTATTGGCTGCTGAACTGGCTAAAGACAAAATTCGAGTCAATACCGTTAACCCGGATGGGGTTATTGTTGGAAGTAAAATTTGGGAGGGTGCATGGGCTCAAGGAAGAGCTGATGCCAATGGAATTAAAGTCAATGAACTGCCTGCCTTTTATGCAAAAAGAAACCTCTTAAATCAAATCATCACCCCTGATGATATTGCCCAAGCAGTTTTTTCTTTAGTTGCACTTTTAGATAAATCTACCGGTAATACTATTAATGTAGATGGTGGAATGGCTAATGCCTTTGTAAGATAAATCAGGATTATGTTAACAAAAGAAACAATAAACCTAATAAACCAGTCTCGTGAAAAGCAACATTTACAAGAATTTGAGTCGTTAGCTGAAAAATTAACCCAAGAGGGAATAGATGTAAAAACCCTTTTAGGACAACTTGAAAAGTTTCAAATTGCCGTGCCCAGCTGGGCATTAGGTGCTGGAGGGACTCGCTTTGGAAGGTTTGCCTATGGTGGTGCACCGAGAACCCTATTAGAAAAAATTGAAGACGTTGGCTTGTTACACGCACTGACTAAAAATAGCAATGCAATTTCCCTACATATTCCCTGGGATATCCCAAAAGATTTTCAAGAGATAAAAGAAGCTGCTATAGCCCAGCAGTTAAGCTTTGATGCTGTCAACTCAAACACCTTTCAGGATCAAGTCAATCAAAAACATTCCTATAAATACGGTTCTTTATCCCATGCAGATAAAGCCGTTAGAGAACAAGCGATTGCACACAACAAAGAAGTCATCCAAATTGGTGAAAGCTTAGGCTCAAAAAGCATTACAGTTTGGCTTGCTGATGGCTCCAATTTCCCAGGACAAAACAATTTTCAAAAGGCACTTCAGCGCACTCAAGATAGCCTCCAAGAAATTACAAAATCGATGCCCAAAGATTGGCGCCTTTTTATAGAATACAAACCTTACGAACCCCACTTTTACAGTACGGTAATCCAAGATTGGGGTACTTCTTTTCTATTGGCGAATGCTTGTGGACCACAAGCCTTTACTCTTGTCGATCTTGGTCATCACCTTCCCAATACAAATATTGAACAAATAGTAGCTACATTGCTTATGCAAGGAAAATTGGGGGGCTTTCATTTTAATGACAGTAGATACGGTGACGATGACCTTACCGTCGGTAGTATTCAACCCTATAAACTTTTTTTAATATTCAATGAATTGGTTTATGGAATGGCTACCAATAAAAATAACCCGCCACTTGCATGGATGATAGACGCTAGTCACAATACCAAAGATCCACTTGAAGATTTGCTGCAATCCATTGATGCTATATTAGAATCTTTCGCTAAAGCACTGCTGGTTGATCAAAAAGCACTTCATCAAGCTCAGCAGTACAATGACGTTGTAATGTGTCAAGAGCTCCTTCAAAATGCATTTAAGACAGATGTACGCCCTCTTATTCGAGAGATGCGCCTCAGAAAAGGCGGAGCACTCGAAACCCTTCAAGTTTATAGGGAAACTAAACAACGTCAAATAAGAATTCAACAGAGAGGTGCAGACGCTTTGTCCTCAGGATTATAAGCCACAGCATGGAAAAAGAAAATGCAATTGTTGTTTTTGATGTTGGGAAGACGCATAAAAAGTGTTTTGTGTTTTCATTAAACTTCAAACTTCTTTTTCAAAAAAATATTCAAGTTGATGAAATTCCAGATGAGGATGGTTTTGAGTCTGACGATCTGAAAACTACATTGGGGTGGATGGAAGGCCTATTAGAAGAGCTTCTTATCGAATACGCAGTCAAGAAAGTCAATTTTTCAGCTCATGGTGCTAGTTTTGTTCTTATTGATTTTAAGGGCAATCCCTTATTGCCCATGTACAATTATTTAAAACCAGTTGACTCAGAAATTGAAAAAGAGTTTTACCAAGCGTATCCTAATTTAGAGCTAAGTTCTGCCTCTCCGAGATCTGGATTTTTAAATTCTGGTTTTCAACTCTATTGGATTAAAAAAAACAGACAAAAAAAATTTAAACAAGTTCAATTCGCTCTCCATCTTCCACAGTTTTTTCACTACTATTATACCGGGAACTCAGTAAGTGAACTTTGCAGTATTGGATGTCATACTTGTCTTTGGAATTATTCCTCAGCCAACTACCAAGATTGGGTAATTCAGGAAGAAATATCAGATTTACTAGCACCAATTCGTTCCTCTGAAAAAACTTCTGAGGGAGTCAATCTGCTCAAGGGTGTTCCTGTAGGTGTTGGATTACACGACAGTTCAGCTGCACTAATTCCTTATCTAAAAGCAGTTAAAAAACCTTTTATTTTATTGAGTACAGGTACTATGAATGTTGCCTTAAACCCATTTTCTAATCAAAGTTTATTGGAAAGCGAGTTGGATCAAGGCTGTTTAAATTATATGACTCCTAATGGGCAAGCCGTCAAAGCGAGTCGCTTTTTTATGGGTGGGGCACATGAGCAGCTCTCTGAATCCATCGCATCTTATTTTGATTGTTCTTCGGATTTTTTTAAAACGATAGACTACGACCCTTTGGAATTTGATCAAACAACTTCATTAAGTGATACGAATTGGTCTATTTCTTCTACAGATTTTAGTCTCCCTCAGGAAATTTTTAAAAATTACAGCAGCCCAACTGAGGCTTATTACGCAATAATGAAAACTTTATTGCAAATTCAATTCACCTCTTTAGCATTTGTCTTAGGGGAAGTAAAAATAGAGAGAATCTATCTGGATGGAGGTTTTCAAAAAAATCAAATCTTTGTAAAACACCTCGCTCGAAGCTTTGCAGATCTTGAGGTTTACTGCAGTGACTTTTCGCTTGGTGCAGCACTAGGTGCTGCATTAAGTGTACACCCAACCGACTTTGATGAAAAAAAATTACACGCTATTTACGGCATGGAACGAATTTAAACTGTACGAAATTTAAGCATATGAAACCCACTGAAACCAAAACGACCAATAAGGAATACGAAAATGAAAAAGTTCCTGATAAGGCACTTAAAAAGTGGACTCATTTTTTGGGGATGTATGCTGGTGAGCACGCTGCAGGCACGGAATTTATCATCGGTCCTTTGTTCCTCACAACAGGTGTAAGTGCTTTTGACCTTCTTGCAGGCTTACTGATTGGTAACCTGCTGGCTGTGCTTAGTTGGCGTTTTTTAACTGTAGAAATTGCGGTCAAATATCGTTTTACCCTTTATCATCACTTGGAAAAAATAACTGGAGCGAAATTGGTTAAACTATACAATATTGCCAATGGGGTTTTGTTTTGTTTTCTAGCTGGCGCAATGATTACCGTATCGGCAACTGCTGTAGGGATTCCCTTTAATATGGAAATGCCTCAACTTACAGATACGCTTCCCAATGGTATAATCTGGGTTTTAGTCGTTTTGATTTTGGGACTCTTATTTTCACTCATTGCAGCCAATGGATTTGCTACTGTTTCTAAAGCTGCAAATTATATGGCTCCTTTGATTATTCTTGCTTTTGTAATTTGTGGGTTTGTAGCACTCAAACAGCTTGAGGTTGGTTCATTTGGAGATTTTTGGGCTATTTGGGGAAAAGGAAGTACCTCATTCCCTGGTCAAATAAAATACACCTTTTGGCATGTGTGCTTTTGGTCTTGGTTTGCCAACGCAGCCATGCATATTGGAATGTCAGACTTGAGTGTTTTCCGTTATGCTGAAACCCCTAGTGCAGGATGGACTACAGCAGTTGGTATGTATATCGGGCATTATATCGCATGGATTGCCGCAGCGCTGTTGTACGCTGTTTACATTCAAAGCCCTGAAGCCCAAGCGTTTTTAGCTAACGGTACTGCGCCTCCAGTAGCACCAGGACCTTTAGCTTATAATGCCATTGGAGTCTTTGGTATTTTAGCTGTTGTTCTTGCCGGATGGACTACAGCCAACCCCACCATCTATAGAGCTGGTTTAGCTTTTCAAACCCTTTTCCCTAAACGCTCTACCTTTTGGGTCACTATGGTGGCAGGAGGGGTCGCTACAACAGCAGGTTTATTCCCTGCATTTGCCATGAAACTGCTCGATTTTGTTGCACTTTACGGTTTTATTTTAGCACCCGTGGGCGCAATCATTGTCTTTCAACATTTTTTTGGAAAGCGATTTAATATTCCAGATTATTTAGAGTTTCCTTTAGATAAACCATTCAACTGGAACGTGCTCTGGGCGTGGATTTTAAGTATTGTGGTGTTTTATGGAATCTCAGTTCAACTTGATCTCTTTTTATCCTTTTTAACCTTACCCACCTGGATAAGCTGCGGATTAATCTACCTCCTATTTAGTAAATTGTTAAATGAATAAAGTTCTTGAAAAAACAAATCGACAGCTGATGGTTAAAATTAAAATGATTTAGATGAAAAATTTGATGCATCTTTTAAATAGTTTAGTAAGGAAAAGCCTGCTGTTCCTTTTTTTTCTTTTGCTATTGTGCTGTCAAAAACAGCATACCGAGCCTCAAGGATTAAGAACGGATTTGATGCGAAATGCAGACTATGTTGGTCAAAATGGTTTTAAACAACATATCCCATTAAATGATATAGTGATCGCTAATTCACAATTTGAGATTGCCAAAGTTCAGTCCGAAAATCCGCTATTCCATTGGGTTTTAGATCCGCAATCAAAAACTTCAGTGGCCTATCAAATCCTAGTCAGTGGTGATTTAAATACGCTTGAAAAAAATCAAGGAGACCTATGGGATAGTGGAAAAATTAAGAGTCCTCTTTTTTCCTCTTTATACCTAGGTTCCCCTTTAAGACAAAATAAGGTCTATTATTGGAAAGTGCGCTATTGGGGAAATGAAAAACAATATTCAAATTATTCAAATCCCCAAGCTTTTGTAATTGATAAAGACACCTCTCAAGATAGGTTTTCTCAGGAGCCCCTTCGCGCTGAAAATCAAAAAGCAGCGATTTACAAAAAAACAAAAGGCTACTTTATTGATTTTAAAAAAGCAGCTTTTGGAAAGCTGCGTATACAACTCAATGCTTCAAAAGAAGATACAATTACACTCTCTGTCGGAGAACTGAAAGAACAAAAAGAGCTAGCGGTTCAAAATCCTGGAGGGAATATTCGATATTTTAAAACAACGCTTTATCTAAAACCAGGTTTACACTGGTATGAAATTGAATGGCCTGAAGATAAAAAAAGAGCTCGTAATCCTTTTATGATTCCAATGCCAGACTATATCGGCCAAGTCTTTCCGTTCAGGTATGTTGAGCTGAATAATTATCACGAAGTACTGAAAGAAAATCAAGTAATCCGTACCATGATACATTATAATTTTAAAGAGGAGGCTTCTTATTTTCGTTCAAGTGATCCAGTTTTAAATCAAGTTTGGGAATTGTGTAAGTATTCTATGAAAGCAACGAGTTTTTTAGGCTATTATGTTGACGGCGACAGAGAACGAATACCCTATGAAGCTGATGCATTTATCAATCAATTGTCTCATTACGCTGTCGATGCAGAATACGGTCTTTCAAGGGGAAGTATGAAACACCTTTTATTTAATCCTACTTGGCCAACAGAATGGACCCTCTACAATATTTTGATGGCTTGGTATGATTTTTTATATACAGGAGATGATCGTTTTATTTTAAAATATTACGACGAATTAAAAATTAAAACGCTTATGGACCTGGCAGATAATTCAGGTTTAATTAGTACAAGAACAGGAAAGCAAACAGAAGCATTTTTTAAACGATTGCATAAAAAACATTGGGGAAAGAACAATAAGCTTAGAGATATCGTCGATTGGCCTCAGGCTATTCCACCAGGGGGCTATACCAATTTAGAGTACTATATAGGGGACGAAAAAGAGTATCCAGGGGAGAATGACGGTTATGTTTATCAAACCTATAATGCAGTAGTTAATGCGCTTTACTACGGGGCATTAAATTATATGAAAAATATGGCTCAATATTTGGGTAAAACAGAAGATAAAACTTTGTTTGAGCGTCAAGCTAAAATTGTAAAAAAACAATTTCTCAGCACTTTTCAAGATCCAATATCAGGATTAATAAATGATGGTGAAGAAACAAATCACCAATCCCAACATGCAAATATGTTTGCATTGACTTTTGGGTTAATTCCACAAAAGGATAAAGCTGCGGTACTGGATTATATAAAAAGTAAAAATATGTCATGCAGTGTTTATGCGGCCCAAATTCTTCTCGAGGGATTATTTGATAACGGAGGTGCAGATCAAGGTATCGCACTTATGGCTGCAACAACTGAACGCAGTTGGTACAATATGATTCGCTTTGGGTCTACCGTTACCATGGAGGCTTGGGATAAACGATATAAACCCAATCTCGATTTAAATCACGCTTGGGGTGGAGCACCTGCAAATATCATAGTTCGAAAAATGATGGGCGTTGAACCCCTCACTCCTGGAGCTCAAAAAATTAAAATACATCCAAAAATAGGTACACTGTCGCACGCAGAATTAAAAACTAGTTTGATCAGCGGTCCAATAGAACTAAAATGTAATCAAACCGAAACTTCTTACAAGCTTGAGGTAAACATTGCTGGAGGGGTAAAGGCAGATATCATAATTCCAGCAGAAAAAGGAACTAAACAATTATTTATTAATGGAAGTCCGTCAGACTACAACCCAAAAAATGGTGTATTTCACCTCGCTGATTTCCCTTCTGGAATCTCAGTATTAGAAGTCAAATAATCTACCTTAATCCTTTGCAGCGTTGTAACTCATTTCACCGATCTCAACACGAACTGATCTAATAGATTGTGCTCTGCTTCTTTGGATTTTAAAGGTATACTCTGGATTTGAAGCAAAAACATAAGTGTCTTCACCCTTAGGGATTAACTCTACTTTGTTTTCTTTTAAAACAATATAAAGCTTTTCCCCTTCATTGATTACTGAAAAGTCTGATCCAAAACCGGTAAATGCGGTATAGTCTCCAATTATTTTATTTAATCGATTAGAGGCTAAATTTTCTTCTATTGGGATAGAAAACTCATAAGATCCAGAGCCTAAAAATACTTTGGAATAACCTGCTTCAGAACCCAAGAATTCAATTGACTTTTGTGATTCAATCGGTTTTTTACCTTCTCTAATTTGAGTATAATCTTCTGACAATAAATAAACCTCAGCTCTTGTGTTGACAGGTACAGTAATTTTTTGCTTAAGGACAGTACCCTCGTATTTCCAAGCTGATTTTATTGTTCCATAATAAGTTTCTAGGCTTCCGCTAGATTCAGTTAATCCTCCACCTAGTATGGACTTGATTTTAATTCTTTTATAGCCTGGAGCTGAAGAATCAGCATTGATTCCAGCAATATTTTGATACATCCATTCCCCTATTGCTCCATAGGCATAATGATTATATGAATTCATCCCAGGCGTTTGAAAACTACCGTCTGGCTTGATTCCGTCCCAACGTTCCCAAATTGTTGTTGCACCCATGGTAACCGGATATAACCATGAAGGGTAGGTGTCTTGCATAAGTAATTCGTAGGCCATGTCCTCTCTTCCAAAACGACTGAGCACATGGCACAAATAGGGCGTTCCTAAAAATCCTGTTGTCAGGTGATAACCATACCTTTTGATATTATCTACCAACCTATCAACGGCTTGTTCTCTTTGACTCTCAGGAAGCATATCAAATTGTAAAGCCAATACATAGGCTGTTTGAGTATTTGGTCCCACACGACCAGAATTAGTTACAAACTCATTTTGAAAGGCTTTTTTGATGTCTTTTAAAAGAGCTTGATATTTCTTTACATCAGCTACATGTCCCAATACTTTTGCAGCATTGATTACTAATTGGGTAGAATTTGCAAAAAAGCACTGAGTTATATAGTATTTGTCTGTGATTGCTGCCCTTCCATCATTATCATCGTCAGGTCTGTAAAAAAGCCAATCCCCAAAATGAAACCCACTGGCCCAAAGATTGTCTTGACTCTGATTGACAATATAATCAACCCAAGATTTCATGCTAGGGTACTGCGTTTGAAGCATTCTGTGATCACCATACAACAGATAAGAATTCCAAGGTATAATTGTCGCAGCATCAGCCCAACCTGCACTACCACTAGCATTTTCACCCAACACATTGGGTACTACATGGGGTACCGCTCCACTTTCTAACTGATCTGTAGCTACATCTTTCATCCATTTAGAAAAGAAGTTATTTACGTTCATATTGTAAGCTGCTGTATTGAAAAATGCTTGAGCATCCCCTGTCCAGCCTAGTCGTTCGTCACGCTGTGGGCAATCTGTAGGCACATCTAGAAAATTTCCTTTTTGTCCCCACTGAATATTTTGTTGGAGTTGATTAATTAATGGATCTGAAGTTGAAAATTTTCCTGTAGGCTTCATATCAGAATACAATGCAATGGCAGTGAGGTCATTATCATTAATTGTAACCGCATCTCCTGTAATTTTGATGTATCTAAATCCTTGGAAGGTGAAGTGGGGCTCTAAAATTTGTTCGGTACCATCCAATATATATGTGATTTTTTGATCTGCGTCTCGAAGGTTGTCCACATAAAAGTTTCCCTCCTTATCCAATACTTCTGCATGGTAAATCTCAATGTGCTGACCTGGTTTTCCTTTTATCGACAGTTGAACCCAACCGACTAGATTTTGACCAAAATCTATAATGGTTCCCCCCTCTTTGGCTTCAAAACGATCAACAGGTTTGATTTCCTCCTGTTTTTTAATCAGTTCATTTTCAGTTGCGATTAGATTTTTTTTTGCAAAATCTGCTTCTTTTACAGCTTCCCATTGCCCTGAGAAATTGGGCTTTGACCATCCGTAAATTTCTTGTTGAGTATCGTAGGTTTCTCCGTCATAAATTTCAGAAAAAACTACAGGACCTCTGGTGCTTTGCCATGAATCATCGGTAATGAGTTCTTGAGTGGTGCCATCTTCATATTCAATAGTCATTTGGAGTAGTAAGGCGATATCGTCACCGTAATGATTATTTCTATCGCCCCATGCTAAAAATCCACGGTACCAACCATTCCCCAACATGGCTCCAATAGCATTTTTACCAGTCACTAAATGATTAGTTACATCGTAAACCTGATATTGTAGTCGTTCATTATAACTCGTCCAGCCAGGTGTAAAATAGGCGTCTCCTATACGTTTTCCATTAATAAAAGCTTCGTACATTCCATGGGCTGTTACAAAAGCTGTCGCTCTTTTAATTTTTTTGTTGGACGTTTCAAACTCTTTCCGAAATAGTGGACTCTCTCTTTGTTCTGTTTCTTCATAGCCCGGTGTAATCCATTTCGCACTAAATTCTGTTTGGGGATTTAAAAATCCCATTTGCCATGAAGATGCAGTACTCCAACGAGAAACTTTTCCCTTTTCATCCCAAACTCTAACTTGCCAATAATAGGTTGCCCCTGATTCTAAATTAGGCCCCTCATAATCTACAAAAACAGATTGATCAGAAGCGACCTTTTCCGTATCCCAGATTATTAGCTTATTACTAAAGTTTTTCCCCCCTTTAGCAACCCTGATCTGATAGGCCGATTGGGATTTATTTCTCGATTTAGAAGACATTATCCAGCTAAAACGTGGGGCTTGAACATCTATACCCTTAGGATTCATTTTATTCTCAACTAATAGTTGGTCAAGGTTTAATTGTCCGAACACTGTAAGCGAACAAAATAAGAGAAAATATAAACTATAGACTGTTTTCATATTTTAACATTTAAGTTTTAAAACAAGAGTGTAAATTCATCTCAAATTAACCAATTTACAAAAATAGCTGTCCTGTACTGTGATGCTTCAGAAGAAAATTAGTAAAGAAAAAATGGCTTAACTTATATTAGTAAACCCAACTAACACAAATTTTTTTGGTAAGAAAATAAAAAAAGAGACCCGTTTTAGATCTCTTTTTTGTTGTGGGCGCTGAGGGATTCGAACCCCCGACCCCCTCGGTGTAAACGAGGTGCTCTGAACCAACTGAGCTAAGCGCCCATTGTAAATTTCAATGAGATGGCAAATATAAAATATCTCAACTAATTCGCCACTATTACTTTCTAAATTTTAAACTTTTTGATTTTTAATAAAACTCAAGACCTCTGCTACCACAAAAGTACTTCCACAGACCAAGATCAAATCATTGGTATTGGCTGATGAGCGAGCTCTGTTTAGAGCATCAATAACTGTTGGGAATAAATCAATATTTTTTGAACTTCCAGTTAATTCAGCTTTTAAAGTTGAAAGCGGTATTGCCCGATCGATTTTTGGACTAGATAGATAAAATGATGCCTCAGAGGGAAAGAGAGAAATTAAATCAACAACCTTTTTCCCTTTGACAAATCCCATGATCAAATGCAGGTGGCCAAACTCTAACTTTTGGAGTTCAGTTACTAAAAAGGAAAGGCCTTCTTTATTGTGTCCTACATCCAAAATGAGTTGTGGTGAATCAGCAATTATTTGCCAACGCCCTAGCAAGCCTGTGTTAGAAATTACATTTTTAAAACCCTGTTTAATGGTATGCAAATTAATTTTAGGGTCATTCAAACACGCTAATGCTGTTAGGGCAGTTTGAATATTTTGAACTTGGCAGACTCCTTTAAGATCTGTTTCCCAATCTTGGTCTTGAACTTTTACAAAAGTTAACTTTGAAGACTGCTGTAAGGCAATCTCCTCAAATACTTTTTGAGTCTCCTCGTCTTTTTGACCTACAACCACAGGAGTTCCACCTTTAATAATTCCTGCTTTTTCTTTGGCAATCTGAGTGCGTGTGGTGCCTAAAAACTCTGTGTGGTCTAAACCTATATTCGTAATTACAGAGAGAACGGGTATGATGATATTCGTGGCATCTAAACGACCCCCTAACCCTACTTCAACAATAGCATAATCCACTTGACTCTCTCTAAAGTGGTCGAATGCCATCCCTACGGTCATTTCAAAAAATGAAATCTGTTCTGATTCAAAATAGGCTGCATGCCTTTCGATAAATTGAATTACTTTTTTTTCGGTTATAAGTTGGCCGTTTACTTTTATTCGCTCTCTAAAATCCAACAAATGTGGCGATGTATAAAGGCCCACTTTGTAGCCGGCACTTTGTAAAACAGATGCAAGTATATGTGAGGTGGAACCCTTGCCATTAGTACCCGCTACGTGGATGGACTTAAATGTTCGATGGGGTTGATCCAAATGAGCATCCATTGCCAATATCCTTTCCAAACCCGGGCGGTAGGCACTCCCACCAACTTTTTGGTACATGGGGAGTTTAGAAAACATCCAATCGAGGGTATCTTGATAGGTTTTCAATCCTTATTCGCCTAATTTAAATTGGATAACCACAAAACCTATTTGCTCTGCGGGTGCATTGTTGTCAGGAAACCATTTATGTAGTAAAGCTGTTTTCCGAGCAGGTTCAAGCAAGCAAGGATGCGTATTGGTACTGCCTTTAACTCCTGGTACTGCCTGTACAACCTCACCATTATTATTTACCGTAATCCGAACGACTACCGTTCCCTCTTGGTTACAGTCTTGAACAACCTTACCGTTGGATTGTAAATTTCTTCCATTGAGTCCGTATCCTTTTCCTCGTCCTCCCAATCCATAATTATTGTAATAGCTACTCGAGTAAGGATTTCCTTCTAGTTTGCCCTTGTCTCCTTGAACTAAATCATCTCCTTCGCCTTGAGTTTGCTCACCATCCTCAGTTTTATTTTTCAATAAATTAGAGACCACACTTTTTGTGGCTTCAGATACTTTTGGAACTTCTTTTAAGGGTTCTGGCTCAACCTCAGGTTCAGGCTCCTCCTCTACAGCTTCTCTGAGTTTTACTTCCTCTTTCTTATCAGGAACAACAACTGTAGATTCTTTTTCGGTCAAAACTTCTTTGATGGATTCTTCAGTACTTTCCTTCGGGGGAGTTACTTCTACTTTTTCCTCTACTTCAAAAGGTTTTTCCACTGGTTGTTCAATGGTTTGAACGCTTTTGGTAGGCTGAACCTCACCGCTTCCCTGTGCCAGGGTACCAAAATTGACTTCCATTCCATAACTGATCGGTGGATCGTAATAGGTCAATCCCAACATAAAGAACAACAGCAACAGGAGTATGGCAACTACTGCAGTAAGTCCAGCTGATTTTTTTTTGTGGGGAGTATCCAACATCTTTATTCGTTTTCGTTTTAAGGGGTGTCTACAGCCAATACTACCTTGATACCATTCTTATTGGCAATATTCATTACAAATACTACTTCTTGAATGGCTACTTTTTTCTCTGCTCTCAATACCAGAGAAGGGGTTTGTCCTCCTTCTAAAGCTTGGATAAGCTGGTTTTCCAGTCTGTTTTTATTCACCCTATTTTCATTGATATAAAACCGACCTCTATCTGTAATGGTTACTGCAACCGTATTTCGGTTTTCAGTCTTACCCTCTCCTTGTGGTAGTTTAACCTCTATGGTGTTTAACTGTTTTGCTAAAGTAGAGGCAATCATAAAAAAGATCAACAACAAAAAGACAACATCCGTCATCGACGACATATTGAACTCGGGTTTAATCTGGTTTCTTCCTCTGAGTTTCATCTGTTAGGCAGGTTCGTTTAGTAGATCTAAAAACTCCAAACTAGAGGCCTCCATCTGATAGACCGCTTTGTTGATTTTAACAACTAGGTGGTTGTAGCAAATATATCCAACAATCCCTACGATAAGTCCAGCTACAGTTGTAGTCATTGCAGTGTAAAGCCCATCGGCAAGTAGTTGCATATCAATATTTCCTCCAGCATTTGAAATCTCAAAGATGGATAGGATCATTCCAATCACGGTTCCTAAAAACCCCAACATGGGAGCAGCCCCAGATATAGTGGCTAAAATACTTATGTTTTTTTCCAGTTGATATACTTCCAAACGGCCAGCATTTTCAATTGCTGTATTGATATCGTCCAAAGGCCTTCCTATTCGAGAGAGTCCCTTGGATATCAATCTCGCTACAGGAACATTTTCTTGTACGCAAAGTTGCTGTGCCCCATCCAACTTTCCATTCATCACAAATGATCGAATTTGAGGCATAAAATTAGGCGTGACTTTTACTGCTGAACGAATAGCAAACAAACGCTCAAAATAGATGTAAGTCACCATTAAAAGTAAAACGAAAAGAACTCCGATAATCAGTTGACCTCCAAGGCCCCCGTTTTTAATCAGCTCAACTAGTGAGAGTGTTTTTTCTGTTTGTAAAGGAGCAGCATCTTGAATATAGGATAGTAACATAGGCTATAGTTATACAATATCAACGAAAATTTTTATAAAAAATTCTCTGTCCTATCTCCTAAAGTACAAAATCTCGAATAAGGACAAAAGTTATAAATCCACCAATAAAGCCAACAAAGGCCAACCAGGCTATTTTCTTTAAATACCAAAAGAAATCGATTTTCTCCATTCCCATGGCAACTACACCTGCTGCGGAACCGATGATGAGCATGCTCCCTCCTGTACCTGCTGAATAGGCAATAAGGTGCCAAACAGGATCGTCTGTACCCATTGAAAACATCCCCATACTTGCGGCTACTAACGGAACATTATCGATTACTGCCGAACCGATACCCAACAAACCAATTACAACGTCAGTATTTGGTATAGCTTCGTTTAACCCTTCAGCAAAATTGAAGAGCAGTCCTAAAGACTCTAGAGCCGCAACTGCCAATAGAATCCCTAAAAAGAAAAGTATACTGGGCAACTCAATTTTGGACAGTGATTTATGGACTGGACTCGCCGTTTGGTGTGCATCACTCTCTTCGTCATAAGAAGTAATATTGATCTTAGCCTTGCTAAAAATTTCCGCAAAAGTTGCTACTACTGCTAAAGAAAGCATCATACCCACATAAGGTGGGAGGTGTGTCAATGTTTTAAAAACGGGAACAAATACAATTGCTGAAAGTCCTAAATAAAGTATGGTTCCACCGCGTTTATGAGTTTCTACCGAACTGTCGTCTTTGACTGCTGGTATATCTCCTTGAAATGCGGGTAATAAAGAGGCAATCCCAACGGGTAAAACAAAACAAACTACAGAGGGGACAAACACATAAGTTATCAATTTTACCGAAGTTACTTTGTCTCCTATCCAAAGCATGGTAGTAGTTACATCACCAATGGGCGACCAAGCTCCACCTGCATTTGCACAGATAATAATCAAACCTGCGAACCACAGGCGAGTATCTCTGTCGTGGATGACTTTTTGCAATATGGTAATCAAAACTATGGTTGCCGTAAGGTTGTCTATAATGGCTGAAAGTATAAACGCCAAAATCCCAAAAATCCATAGTAAGCCTTTTTTGCTTCGGGTTTTAATAAAGTTTTTTATGGTGTAAAATCCATTGAAGTAATCAATGATTTCGACAATAGTCATCGCTCCGAGAAGGAAAATGATGATCTCTGCAGTCTTCCCTAAGTGATGCAATAAAATTTCATCAATGTGAGTGGGTTCAAGCTCCTTGAGTTCTGTATTTACATCAAAAACAGGCAAATGAGCGAGGGAAATGATTGCCCACATCAATGCCATCATTGCAAGGGCTGGAATTAATTTGTCTACTTTTAAATTGTGTTCAAGCGTAATCGCTAAATATCCCAAAACAAAGAGCGAGATAATGATAGTTTCCATGTATTCAATTTCGTTTGAATGCTAATGTATAAAAAACTCTTACGTTTCTTCCTCTCTAGGGATAAAAAATATTCCCGCTACTGTGGTCAGCCGAAGCACCTGTCACGGAGGACAAACAATTCACTTGATTTTCAATTCGCAATAGGCCTAAAAATGCAAAGATCAGGGCTTCCTTAAAGTCAACAACTAGTGGGTCGGGAATACTAAATTTTGCTTTGCTAAATTTATTAAGCAGGGAGATTAAATAATTATTTTTAGCACCTCCACCGGTGATTAATACACTATCAGTATTTTTAAAAATTGATCCAATTTGCTTGGCAATATGGTAAGTATAAGTGTGAATTCGATCTTCGACTAAATTAGTTCTGTATTGATCAAGTAGTGGAAAAATCTTTTCATTGACCCATTCTATTCCCAGTGATTTAGGTGCTTTTTTTTGATAATATTCAAAATTCTCCAAAGCGCTTAAAAGTTCTGGAATAAGATGACCTGCCCGAGCTAGATTCCCCTCAGAATCATATTCCAAACCCTCTTCATTCGCTAGGACATTTAAAACTGTGTTGACGGCGCAGATATCGAAGGCGGTAACTTGGGCTTTTTGAGGTAAGGAGACATTGGCAAAACCCCCTAAATTCAAGCAACAAGAATACGACTTAAATAAATGTAAATCGCCTATGGGTACCAAAGGTGCTCCTTGACCTCCTAATTCAACATCTTGGGAACGAAAATCGCATATTAATGGCAGTGCTATCAGCTTAGAAAGTTGAGGAGTATTCCCGATTTGAAGCGTAAACCCCTGATCTGGCTGGTGAAATACCGTATGGCCGTGAGAACTTACAAAGTCAATTCCTTCTATATCACTTTTAAAATCTAGAATAAATTTTGCCAGTAAATTGACGTAGTCTTTCTCGACCTCTTTGATTTGTTGAGAATTTTGGAGATGTAATTCTGACAGACAGGTTTTCCATTCTGATGAATACGAATAGGTTTTGGCTTTTAAAATTTCAAAATCCCAATTTTTCTTTTTTTTAAAATCTACACAAACCAGATCCAAGCCGTCCAAAGAAGTACCTGACATAGATCCAATTAGCCTGTATTTTGATTTCACTTTCTTTGTTTTAGATTCAACAACAAAGGACGCAAAAATTAACTTTTTTGCAATTTTTAATTTAATTAATACGAATTCAAGGTCGAAATAGTGAATAAATTATGAAATCTTTAAGCTTAGGGTTTTTGATCTTCAATTAATCTAATAGATGCAAATGGATTTTTATTTTTGTTATCCTTTTAAAAACACATCTTTATGTTGCCAGCAAAACAAGGACTATATAACCCTGAGAATGAACATGATAACTGTGGTGCAGGATTCATCTGTAGCCTACAGGGAAAAAAGACAAATGATATCATTCACAAAGCCCTAGATATACTTGATAAATTAGAGCATAGAGGTGCAGTTAGTGCCGATGGCAAAACGGGTGATGGAGCAGGAATTTTAATTGAAATTCCACACGATTTTCTTGTCACTCAATGTGACTTTGCACTTCCAGCATTGCACCAATATGCTGTAGGAATGGTTTTTTTACCAAAAAAAGAAAATCAAAGAACCTATTGTATCGGTGTTTTTGAATCGGAAATTGAAAAGCAAGGTTTGAACATACTTGGCTGGCGCAAAGTCCCAGTGAATCCAGAGGTAGTTGGAAGCATTGCTGCACAAACCGAGCCTTACATCATGCAAGCATTTATTGGGAGAGGCGCAACTGACCTCTCAGATCACGAATTTAATATCAAACTTTTTAGCGCACGCAAGATTGCAGAACACACCATATCAAATTCAAAACTTTCTGAGGCTTCATATTTTTACCTCCCAAGTCTTTCTACCCATACTTTAATCTACAAAGGTCTTTTGATTCCTGAGGACATCAAAGGTTATTATAAAGATTTATCAGACCCTGCTGTTGTGACCCGACTGGCTTTAGTACATCAAAGGTTTTCTACCAATACCTTCCCGACCTGGGATTTAGCTCAGCCTTTCCGTTATATGTGTCACAATGGTGAAATCAATACTTACAGAGGTAACGTAAGTAGAATGCAGGCTCGTGAAGAATTGCTAGAAAGTGATTTCTTTGGTCCAGACATAAAAAAAATTCTACCAGTAATTTTACCTGGCAAATCTGATTCATCTTCTATGGATATGGTAGTAGAATTATTATTGGCTACTGGTCGATCACTCCCTGAAGTAATGATGATGCTTGTGCCTGAAGCTTGGGAAAAGCACGCTACCATGGATGAAGGCAAAAAGGCTTTTTACAAATACAACTCCTGTATCATGGAACCATGGGACGGACCTGCTTCGATTCCTTTTACAGATGGTAAATTTATTGGAGCATTACTAGACAGGAATGGACTCCGCCCATCAAGATACTCAGTCACCAAGGACGGTTATGTGGTCATGTCTTCAGAAACTGGAGTTATGGATATTGCGCCTGAAAACATTGACCGCCACGGTCGTTTAGAGCCCGGAAAAATGTTTTTAGTAAACATGGACGAAGGACGTATTGTTGAAGATGAGGAAATCAAAAAAGAAGTTACTAGTAGTCGACCATATCAGCAGTGGTTAGATGAAAATTTACTTCCACTAAAAGACATTCCCTACACCGGAAATGTGAGCTCTACCGAAGACGAAGGTTTTGAAACGCGTATGCGAATTTTTGGCTATACTCAAGAAGACCTTAAAACTATCATAACCCCAATGACCATTCAGGGGAAAGAAGCTATCGGTTCTATGGGGACAGACACACCACTGGCTGTACTCTCCGAGCGCCCTCAGCTATTATACAATTACTTTAAACAACTTTTTGCTCAGGTAACCAACCCTCCTTTAGATGGTATTCGTGAGGAGATTGTTACCGACACCAGTTTGAGCATCGGACAAGAATTCAATCTGTTTGATATTTCTCCTGAACATGCAAAAAAATTAAGTATTCAAAATCCTGTAATTTCAAATGAGGATTTAGATAAAATTAAATTTATTGAGCACAGCGACTTCAAGGCGCAAACCATCTCTACACTTTATGAAGTCAATTCAGGTTTAAACGGGCTTGAAAATGCCTTAGAAGACATGATAAAATCCATAGAAAAGGCAGTTGACCAAGGAGCCAATATCATTATTTTATCAGATCGTGGGGTGTCCCCATCTATGGCGCCCATCCCCATGCTATTGGCAACTTCTCATACACATCATGCCTTTAAACGTCTTAAAAAACGCTCGAAATTTGGTATCATTATTGAATCTGCTGAACCTAGAGAACCGCATCATTTTGCACTCCTTTTTGGCTATGGTGCTAGTGCAATTAACCCCTACTTGGTCAACGAAATCATCATTCACCAAGCTACGGAAGGCCATATTGAATTAGATGCCAACATGGCTATAGAAAACTTCAATAAAGCCATTGCTAAGGGAATTATCAAAGTGATGAATAAGATTGGCATTTCGACTTTACACTCTTACCGAGGCTCTCAGATTTTTGAAGCTTTGGGCTTGTCTGAAAAGTTTATCGATCGCTTCTTCTGTAATACTGCCAGTCGAATTCAAGGAATTGGTCTCTATGAAATTGAAAAAGAAATTAGCAGTCGCCATTCCAAAGCCTATGTACACGAATCCAACTTAGGACTTCCTTTAGAAATTGGAGGGGACTATCGCTGGAGAAGAGACGGCGAGGCACATGTTGTCAACCCACAAACTATTGCTTCTCTTCAACAAGCTGTAAGACAAAACAAGCCTGAAAGCTACGACGCTTTCGCTAAGATGATCAACGAGCAAAACGAAAAGCTAATGACCCTCAGAGGGCTGTTTGAATTTTCAAGTTTTGATCCTATTCCAATTGATCAAGTAGAACCTTGGACTGAAATAGTAAAACGCTTTAAAACAGGTGCCATGTCTTTGGGATCTATCAGTCAAGAGGCTCATGAAAATTTAGCCATAGCTATGAACCGTATAGGTGGAAAAAGTAATTCTGGAGAGGGTGGAGAAGACGTACGTCGTTTTCAACCCGACCAAGATGGAAATTGGAAAAACTCCGCCATCAAGCAGGTTGCCTCTGGTCGTTTCGGAGTTTCTAGCCATTACTTAAGTTCTGCAAAAGAGATTCAAATCAAAATGGCTCAGGGAGCAAAGCCGGGTGAAGGAGGACAACTTCCTGGGCCAAAGGTCAATCCTTACATTGCCTCTGTCAGAAACTCAACTCCTTATGTAGGTTTGATTTCGCCACCTCCTCACCACGATATTTACTCAATTGAAGATTTATCTCAATTGATTTACGACTTAAAAAATGCCAATCGTGAAGCCCGTATCAATGTCAAATTGGTTTCTGAAGTTGGTGTAGGAACTATTGCTGCTGGGGTAGCCAAAGCCAAAGCAGATGTCATCTTGATTTCTGGTTTTGATGGAGGTACCGGAGCTTCTCCACTTACTTCTTTAAAACACGCTGGTCTTCCCTGGGAACTCGGAATTGCTGAAGCACAACAGACTCTATTGATGAATGATCTAAGAAGTCGAATTGTGCTCGAGTGTGACGGTCAGATGAAAACTGGACGTGATGTAGCCATTGCCTGTCTGCTCGGTGCAGAAGAATTCGGATTCTCTACCGCACCACTGATTGCTTCGGGCTGTATCATGATGCGTGCCTGTCACCTAAATACTTGTCCTGTGGGCATCGCTACCCAAGACCCTGAATTGCGTAAAAACTTTAAAGGTAAGCCTGAGCATGTGATTAATTATATGTACTTCATCGCTGAAGAATTACGTCAGATTATGGCTGAACTCGGGTTTAGAACCGTTGACGAGATGGTTGGTCAATCGCAAAAACTCAATATGAAAAAAGCGATTCAACATTACAAAGCTCAGGGTATTGATTTATCTAATATTTTATATAAGCCTGATGTTCCTTCTCACGTACAGGAGCGAAATACACAAACTCAGGATCACCAACTAGAAAATGTATTGGATTTTGATATTCTCAGACAAGCTCACCCAGCCTTGTACAGAAAAGAGGAACAGCACTTGGAATACCGTATCAAAAATACCAACCGAACTGTTGGGGCAATTTTGAGTAATGAAATATCAAAAATCCACGGTGCTGACGGACTCCCAAACAAAACCTTAAGTTTAAAATTCACCGGAGCTGCAGGACAAAGCTTTGGTGGCTTTGCTACCAATGGACTTTATATGAAGGTGGTCGGAACAGCAAATGACTACTTTGGGAAAGGACTCTCTGGAGCAACCTTGGTAGCACAGGTTCCAGAAAAAGCAACTTTTGTCCCTCATGAAAATATCATCATTGGAAATGTAGCGCTTTACGGTGCAACTAATGGAGAAGCTTACATCAACGGTATTGCAGGTGAGCGTTTTTGTGTGCGCAACTCGGGAGCAAAGGCAGTTGTTGAGGGAATTGGAGATCACGGATGTGAATACATGACCGGGGGGATCGCTGTAGTCTTAGGTGAATTTGGAAGAAATTTTGCTGCAGGAATGAGTGGAGGAATTGCTTATCTTTACAGTGAAGACGGTACTTTCGATGAGAAAAAATTCAACCTTGAAATGGTCGAACTAGAGGACCTCCAAAAGGAGGATCACGACAGCCTGCAAAAACTTTTGCAAAATCACGTTGATTATACCAAAAGTCCTAAGGCTACAGAAATAGTAAAAGATTGGCCAAAATCAGCTAAAAAGTTTATCAAAGTAATGCCGACAGATTACAAGCGAGCTTTAGAGATGATGGCAAAAAAACAAACTGAAAAAACAGTCTAAAAGATATGGGAAAGATTAAAGGTTTTATGGAATACGACCGACTCAAAGAGCCGGTAATTGAACCCCAAGAGCGAATTAGCAATTACAATGAATTTACTATAGCTCCAAAAGCTGAAAAGCTTCAGGAGCAAGGAGCCCGATGTATGGATTGTGGAGTTCCTTTTTGCCATAGCGGTTGTCCGTTGGGAAACTTAATCCCTGACTTTAACGATGCCGTCTATCAAAATGAATGGCAACGTGCCTTAACAATACTTCACTCTACCAACAACTTCCCAGAATTTACAGGTAGATTGTGTCCTGCTCCTTGTGAGGAGGCCTGTGTACTCGGTATTGTAAATCCACCCGTTTCTATTGAATTGATTGAAAAGTATATCGTAGAACGCGGTTTTTCAGAAGGATGGATCAAGCCCGAACCTCCTACAGAACGAACAGGGAAAACTGTAGCCGTAGTCGGTTCAGGTCCTGCAGGTTTGGCAGCAGCACAGCAATTAAACCGTGCTGGACACAGCGTAACTGTTTTTGAGAGAGACAACAAAATTGGAGGTTTACTTCGCTACGGAATTCCAGATTTTAAAATGGAAAAAAACGTCATTGACAGACGTCTAGAAATTTTAGAAGCAGAAGGAATTGTTTTCAAATGTAATGTGGAAATTGGAAAAGACATCCAAGCTGCAGATTTGGAAAAAGACTTTGATGCAGTAGTCTTGGCAACTGGAGCGACCATTAAAAGAGAAATGCCTATACCTGGCTCAGACTTGGAAGGTGTGGTACAAGCAATGGACTTTTTACCACATAACAACAAAGCTGTAGACGGACAGCACCAACGCGACAAAAAATACTTAGCCAAAGACAAAAACGTCATTGTTATTGGTGGTGGTGATACAGGTTCTGACTGTATAGGAACTTCAAACAGACAAGGCGCTACAAGCGTGACTAACTTTGAAATCATGCCCAAGCCTGCTGATTCAAGAACAGAAGAACACCCTTGGCCGTATTGGCCCTTTAAACTCAAAACTTCATCTTCTCATGAAGAAGGAAGTCATCGTGAGTGGAGCATACTTACCAAAGAATTTATTGGTGATGCTAAAGGTCATGTAAAAGCTTTAAAGACAGTGGAAGTTCAATGGAAGAAGATTCCAGGTGAACGCCCTCAACTTATTGAAAAAAAGGATTCTGAAAAAGAATGGCCTTGTGATTTAGTACTCTTAGCTTTAGGGTTTACAGGTCCGGAAAAGACACTCCCTGAACAATTTGGATTAACTTTTGACGAAAGAGGAAATATCAAGGGGGAAAGCGATTACCAAACCCTAAAAAATAACATCTTTACTGCTGGTGATTGCAGAAGAGGACAATCTTTAATCGTTTGGGCTATTTCTGAAGGAAGAGAAGCAGCACATCAAGTAGACACCTTTTTAATGGGCAGTTCTACACTCCCTCAAAAAAATAAGGCAGGTGACCTAGTCGCTCACTAATTTGCTTTAAACATCAATATAACCCCCTAACTTTAGAGTTAGGGGGTTTTTATTTAAAATTATTTAAAGAATTAGTGTAACATTTTGAGTGGGTAACCGTCATTAAGGAAAACCCATCAAATGTATAATCACCTACTTATAACCCTTAGCCTACTTTTTCTTCCCTTTAGTACAATAGCCCAAAACCCTGCACCTACTTTTGACGGCATTGTTAGTGAAGAGGAGTGGAAGGACTCAAAAAGTTTTGATATCAATTACGAGATTAACCCGGGGAATAATGTCCCCTCACCTCACTTGACCAAAGCTTTTATCACCTATGCCGAAACTGATTTATATGTTGGCTTTATCGCTTATGCGGATATGGAAAACCTGCGTTCTTCCATCAGAAACCGAGACGAGGGCTTTAGAGACGATAACGTTTTTATCGGGATAGACACCTATGGTGACGGTCGCTATATGGTAGGCTTGGGTGCAAACCCAGAAGGGAATCAACTGGATGTAAAACTTCTTTCAACCGGCAATGAAGATATTTCCTACGATGTCAATTTTGAATCCAAGGCCAGCAAACACAACGACAGTTATCATATAGAACTTAAAATTCCATTTAGTGTACTTCAGTTTAAACAAGCCCCCAAAATGGAATGGAATATTTTACTTTACCGATCCACCTTTACTGAAAACAACCGCAGTCAAAACATCAATTTCCCCATCGATCTAAACAACCCTTGCCTGCCCTGCCAAGCTACCACAAGTATCCAACTTGAAAACATCAAATTCAAAAACCGCCAACCTATTGCCTTATGTTTACAGTGGCTTAGACGGTACTACAGACAACAATAAGCTAAGCTATGGCAAACCTACAGGAACTGTTGGATTGAGCGGTTTGTTTGACCTCAATAACATCACCTCACTTGAATACGCTATCAATCCCGACTTTTCACAAGTTGAGGCTGACGTTTCTCGTATTACTGCAAACAACACCTTTGCCATCTTTTTTCGAGAACGAAGACCCTATTTTAACGAAGGAAACGATATTATAGATACTGAACTCAATACAGTCTATACCCGATCTATTAACAAGCCACTGCTCTCTACTAAAATGATCAGTCAGGGAGAAAAACAACGATTCTACTGGCTCTCAGCTTATGACGAAGCCTCCCCTTATTTAATCGCAGCTGAAAACCGCTCTTATTTTGGTGAAGGGAAAGCCTCTTATTCCAATATATTTCGTTACCAGCGCACCTATGATCAGGGAACCAATATTGGTTTTTTAACTACCAACAGAATATTTAAAGACGGAGGTTATGGGCATACCATTGGAGTTGACGCTCGCTACCGCTTTAAAAAATCCTATACAGCTAGTTTTGAGTTTAATAAAAGTATTTTATTGGAACCACAGGCAGATTGGATAGAGGAAAATGATCAAATACTAGATAAAAACACCCAATTAGACGGTGAAACTCTCAACGGAGATGCACTCTATTTCTCTCTCCAACGCAATACCAAACATTGGAATACCGAAATCGAATACGAACAATACTCCCCACATTACCAGACCCCTTTGGGGTTTGTAACCCAAAACAGCATTCGCTTATTGGATATTTCACATGGCTATCAGCACTTTTTTGACAAAGAAAATTTTGTCAAACAATTGGGAATTTATGCTGGGACTGAATTCAATTATAATTACGCAAATTTGAGAAAGTTGTTAGATTTTGGAACGGCTATGTATGTCCAATTGAGTGGAAATGTAGATAGTGAAATCAGTTTTAATTATATCGTCAATGAAGAATTTGAGGGCTTTAACGCCAAAGACATGTCTCAATTCAGTGGTTTTGTCTCCTACAGCCCTTCTGAAACTGTCCGCTTGGGAATGTTCTCCGAAGTGGGTGAGTCCATACGTTATGATGCTGATAACCCCGCCATCGGCAATAGCTTTTTTATAGGAACCTTTAACAATTTTCAAATCACTCCTAAATTGCGATTCAGCCCTACTCTCCGCTATTCCCAACTCAAAAATAAAGACGACCAAAGCCTCTATTTTTCAGGATATATTGCCCGAGCCAATCTCAACTATCAATTCAATCCCAATCTGTCTTTTCGTATCATTGGGGAGTTTAATGATTTTGATAAGTCCTTCTTTTTACAACCCTTACTTAAATGGAATCCCAACCCCTTTACCATTTTTTATATTGGTGGAACCAATGGCTATTCCCAAATTGATACCCAAAACCGTTACAGTATAGAAAACAGTCAACTCTATCTAAAATTCCAGTATTTGTTTGATTTGTAAAGTCTAAGTTTTATCAGATATGATCTTTAAAAATCTTCTTAACTAATTCACCACACTTAGCCCTCATTCTTTATTTAAAGCCTTTTCAATAAGTCTTGCTACATCAATCCGAGCACCGTGGGGTATGGAGTCGGTTACGGTAAGAATTAAAAATCTTTTTCCATTTACTTTGGCATAAATTTTTTGCCCGTTGGGTAAATCTACTCCACTACGGGAAAAAGGAGTTAGATTGGGATTCATCACACCAGGGATTCTTAAGGGCAAGCTTTGTGCTGTATTGTTTTCCAAATAAAAAGCCCGTTGAGGAGTTAAGGGTCTTGTCTTTTTTGTAGTCCCTGTACTTCCTTTTCGCAAAGTATAGGCTACTTTAATTGGAGCTAAAAAACGGTTTTCAAATTGTAAATACATTCCCTTATTGACTTCAAACAGCGTTGTACTTCCCTTGTCGAGGCCAAAACTTTTTCGGACAGTATCGGTTTGCTTGTCCCTAGCAGAAACCCCAACAACGTATTTGGACTGATTCCAAATTTTAACATTAAACCCTTGGTATAAAGGATAATCAATCTGTACCACTTGCTTGGGAGGAATAATCAACTCTGAACGATCTGCTTTTTGAGCAAACACAGTCAGGCTGACTAAACAAAAGAGGGTAAATATATTTTTCATTTAGTAAAAATACAATCTTATCTTTATCCTTATTAAAAAAAACAAATGCAAAAAGTCCTCTCCTTTCTTCTCGTTTTAGCACTTTTAAGCTGTAAAAAATCATCTAAGAGTCCTGTTGAAACACTAAACTATAAGACTGTTCAACAACAAATTACCGCTAAAGAAACGCAACACATCCTTTTTACTTTGGCAGCTGACAGCATGAAAGGTCGTGACTCAAAAAACGGAGGATACTTTAAAGCAGCTGCTTTTGTTACCGACTATTTAAAGTCGAATAATATCCAGCCTTTTTATCCCGAATACCGAGATTCCTTGGTAACAGATAGCTTGGTTTCATATAATTTAGTTGGTCAGATAGGTGACTATGACCCTCAAAGAAAAACGGTTTTAATTGGAGCTCATTTGGATCATATTGGCATTCGTGGAATAGAGGGTGATACTATTTACAATGGTGCTAATGACAATGCTTCAGGATCTACTGCTGTTCTACAGATAGGTAAATTTTTAGCTCAATATCAGTGGAAACAAAATGTACTACTCGCCCTTTTTGCAGATGAAGAAAAGGGACTTAAAGGAGCCCAGCAGCTTGCAAAACGTTTCCAAAATGAAAAAATTGACTTGGCGTATATGGTTAATTTTGAAATGATTGGTAAAACCCTAACCACAGGTTCAAATCAAGTGTATATGACAGGTTATAACCGTTCGAATATGGCTGAAGTAATGAATACCATTGCTCCAGACTTTGTTCAATTCCTTCCCCAAGCCAAAGAATTTAATTTGTTTCAACGTTCGGATAACTATTCTTTTTTTAAACAACTGAATATTCCTGCACAGACACTTTCTTCTTTTGATTTTCAAAATTACGCCTACTATCATAAGGCAGAGGATGAAGCCGCAAAAATGGATATTGAGAATATGAACCAAATCATACAAACAGCGGCCTTTACATTAGCCAAAATGATTGATCAAAAAATACCCATTCAGTTGAATCCTGAAGTTGATTTAGAGTAGTTTTCTCAATACATAAAAACCCATATACAGATACTAAGGCTAAGGCTATTGGGATTATAAACAAGAGATAGATAAAAGAAAGTGCTCCTATTTTTAAGATGGTTGTACTCCATGAGCTTTGATAAAACCGTCTAATAGCTAAAATCAAGTAGAAACCTGTGGACCATATAATTAACCAATCAATCCATGAAGAAAAGCTTAGAAATTGGTTGAAAAGGAGTAATAGCGTTAAAATGAAAAATAGGAAAGAAAAGAAATAAAAGCTAAATACTAAATGGAAAGAATAGGGCCCTCTTTTGAAAAAAAAGAGTTTTAATATTAAGGCAAAAATTGGAAGTAAAATAAAAAGTGCGAAAGGGAGTTTTTCGTAAATGTTTTGCACCAATTTCCCTCCCGTTCTTTGCTTGTATAGTTTTAGTGTCTGTAAATATATTTTTTTATTAAAACTACTTATATCTTCTTTCATACCCATCGCTATTAAAATTTCCTCATAAGTAGCTTCAGTTAGTAGTAAAGAATCTAGTGTCTTCAGAGTCAAATTGAAATCGTTGATTTTAAGTAAACCATCCTTTGCTAATACATCGGCTAAGGTATCTAATTCTATTTGAGGAGGTGTCAGAATTGGGGGTAGGTCTTGGCCAAATACTTTTTCAGAAACCGGTTCCGACAGTAAACTGTCTCTAGTTTCAATGGTTTCCTGTAAAAGTGAATCAACTTGGGATGTTGTGATAAAAGTGGGGTTTTTTAAAGCATTATCAATAAGGCGAACATTATCTCTTATTACAAAGGTGGTTGTCAAAAAGAAAAATAAAACAGATATGAATAAGTACAACTGACCTGGATGCAAATAGATTGAACGTTTACCCTCAATAAAAACTTTAGGCAAATATCCCGGTTTAAACAAAAGCGGTACAATACTTTTGATAAGCCGAGCGTCAAAAGAAAAATAATTGGTTATGGTATTGTAAAAGAGCAGTGCGACCGTTAGTTCATCATTTGTTTGTTGTCCACAATGAGGACAAAATTTAAAATCTTTTCGGTATTTTTTTTCGCAATTCTTAAAGTAATCAGTGGGGTATCTCATGCTGCACTGATTACTTTATTTATTCTAATCTGAATCTGGAGTAAACGAATAAATTCTTCAATATATCATAAGCCAGAGGATGAAGTTGGAAAAATGGATGTTGAGAATATAAACCGAATCATGTAAACAGTAGCTTTTACTTTAGCTAAAATGTTGGGGAATACTATTGAAATTATCATTCAAGCTCCCTTGGCACGGATGGGAGGCTTCCCAGAACGATTCTCAGTGAACGCTATCAGCTAACTTTAGTATAAAAAAAAGACCCCAACAAAACTGTTGAGGTCTTCGAAGAAGGCGGCGACATACTCTCCCACCAAGTGGCAGTACCATCTGCGCTAGTGGGCTTAACTTCTCTGTTCGGAATGGGAAGAGGTGAGCCCCACTGCTATAACCACCTTAATTGTCGTAACGCTTTAACGCTACCTAATAAGTTGACATATAAAAAGATACAAGGTGTGCAAACAGCTTTGAAGTTTGTTTATTTTTTAGCTACCCTAGTTTAAAAGAAAAAGTACTACGATAGACCTACGGGTAATTAGTATCACTCGGCTATGACATTACTGCCTTTACACCTGTGACCTA
>Ga0233451_10000223_pt1 | contig 59923 bp, 56 predicted proteins | sample 011ome_29_FD_183052 | JGI IMG/M metagenome (GOLD analysis project Ga0233451, IMG submission 183052) | Coastal salt marsh microbial communities from the Groves Creek Marsh, Skidaway Island, Georgia - 011504CT (spades assembly) | ecosystem: Environmental > Aquatic > Marine > Intertidal zone >... | reverse complement strand
TTTGGTCTTGTCCTTCACTTCTCTAATTGTAATCAAACCCTCTGATACATTAGAGCTCTTCACACGCTTAAAGTCACTGAATCTCATTCCAGTATAGCATCCAACAAGAAAAACGTCTCTAACTCGCTCTAAACGCTTGTTATGAGATAAATTTAGCTGTGCAACTACTTCAATTTCTTCTTTATTTAGTGCAATTTGGTGAGTTACCTCTCTATTCACAGCTGCTTCTTTAAAACTGGGGTTATCTATATATTTCTTCTTCAGGCAGTAGTTCAAAAAGGTTTTCAGAAGTCCTATGTTTCTTCCAAGCGTGTTTACTTGGTGCTTTTTGATTGTTTGACAGTAGTGTCTGAAGTTAGTAATCCAAGATTCATCGATCCCTCTAATTTCAATTTGCCTAGACTTATATCTTTCATATTCATTTAAGAGCCCTAGAAGCATTATATACCTTTGCTTAGTAGATTTACTCCAACTTCCCTCTTTATTTTTAAACTCACAGAAGTCAGTAAAGCAGCTTTCAAGGTCATTTGGAGTCTCCTTTTTTTGTTTTCCTTTAAAAAGAATATCAAACTCATCCTTTAACTGCTCTTTAGTGAGTTGTTTCCCCTGTTTTTGATACTGAAGATCGAGTCTTAAGTATTCAGCTTTGATTCTGTCGAGACGAAGGTTAACTGAATTAATTATCACTTGATCCTTCTGTGATTTTGTTTTGATTGGAACTTGATAGCTTTTATCCCAGAGTCTTACTGGGATCTTTTGACCTGTAGAGTAAACAAAACGACTACCATCAGGTAGGTTGACATAGGATAAAATGAGAGAGCTTGACTGTGATTTTGGTGTTTTTAACTTGAAATTCATACTACATTGATTAAAATTAAACGTTGGCAATTCCAGTTGCCTGGATAGTTGCCTGAACTATGTCACAAGAGTACCCCAAAAAGGGGGACAATTATGGACAGTTTTCAATGAAAATCAATGGTTGTCCGCTATTAGCAATTAAATACAGGACAATGATGGACAAAAGAAATGGAGCCTCTTTCTCCGCAATCCAAACCTCTATTCAAATGTATTACAATTGTTTAGGGGTTTTTTGTTAAACGAAATTGGTATTTGACCTATGGCCTATTTACCTCAAAAGCATTTAAAGAAGGATTAACGCTTTTAATTAGGAAGAATTTACCTTAAAAGTAAGGCTTTTAGGTGTTTGAATCAAAGTATCAAATTTCCTTTTTCCAAAATGCAATTCCCCCTGCCTGTTTTCCAATTTCAACTTTATCTATAAGCATTTGACTCTCAAGCTCAATCACGTCTACAATCCCAGGCTCACCTCCTATTCCTTCTACTGAAATAAAAGCGTATTTGCTGTCGCTAGAAATTGCCACTCCATGAGAAACGGAAGTAGAGTTTTTTATTAGCTTTAAACGCATTCCTGTTTCTAAATCCCAAACAGCTGTTTGTCCACTTGATTTAAGTGTTGCAACCATATATTTACCATTGGGTGATATTTCAACATTATAGGGTCCTTTTTCGGCTTTTATTCTTTTGGTGATGCTCCAAGTATCTAAATCTACCTCTATGATTTCATTAGAACCGTTGCCAGCAATAAAGGCTGTATTCTTCAAAGGGTGTGGTATAACCCAAGTTGGTTTTACCATGGAATGTTTCATTTTCATTTTCCCGTGATCCATTTCCATCGCGTCATGATTCATCTTAGAATGATCTTCAAGATCAAGCTTTCTGGATACTTCTAAAGAAATTGCATCTATTTCAAATAATTCTCCTGACATCATCGCTACTGAGTATTGTTTTAGCCCGTCACTTGAGAGTCTAGAACCATGGGGCATACTTCCTGTTTTTATTTGTGTAATCTCTGTCATGGTCTCCGCGTCAACTACAGATACCGTAGAGGGTTTCATATTTCCGTGTAAATTAAAATTTACACAGTATAAAAAACCTGTAACTTTTGAAATTTGCATGGATGCGGGAAATAGTCCAAGTGTAGTCTCATCAACAATCTTATTGTCAACCGTAGCGTATTTGATCAATTTACCGTAAGGGTTGCCATGAGCCAGGGATAAGTACCAATATTCTCCTGAGGGGTCAACTGTAATGCCGTGTGGACCTTCAATTTCTGTAGGGTAGAATCCAACACTGATTCTTTGCTCTTCTTCTATTTTAGTTCCATCGAACTTAAGTAAGGAAACCGTATCATCTGATTCAGAGGCTACATAGACAAAGTATTCTTGAGCGCACACTAGTTGGATTGAAAAAAGAAGTAGGAAAAGTCTTAACATAATATTCTATTTGTTAAAATATGACTGATATTAAAATTAGTCCAAAATTTTGTTTGTCTTACTATCGTCTGGTTTATTACTTGACACTTTTGCCGCTCCTAGACCAGTATTAAAATCTGAATAAAAAACGTGACCTTTATAAAGCTGGGCTCCCCAAACCATAGTATCATTTGGAATATAACCCTCCGGACTTCCAGTCAGCAAATACCCCATTTCCCTGCCTTGTTTGTAAAGGTCTCCAACCAAGTCACCACTGATGTCAACCACTCTCAAACCTCCGGTATACATAGCGACATATAAAATATCATCTTGAATCCAATAATTGTGTGATCCATGACCTGGAAGCTCATATCTGGCTACTTCAATAGGATTCTTTAAATCCGTAAAATCAACAAAATGTAGAAATCCAGCAGTTTCATTTGTACCGTTAGGGTTTACACCATTTGGGAAAATTTCATCTCCTAATACTGTATAAAATTTACCTGTAGACTTACTTTTAAAAGGATAAGTAGCATGATGTGCACCGCTGGCGTAAGCATAGTTTCCAAATGCCACAGGATTAGAAGGTGAACCTCCAGCTATTCCATTACCCACATCGACTAAATAAACACCATCAGCCCAATTTGAAGAATACGCAATTCCATCTTCAATCCATACGTCGTGAATTGATTGACCTTCTTTTCCTAGCTCAAACATACCAACCTCCTTAGGGTTAGTGGGGTCGTCTATATTGACGATATAATAGCGTTCGCCATTACTTAAAGCGTAAACATGGTTATTGTCAATAAATACATTATGTACACCACCTGTAAGGTTTTTAGTGTATTCAGAAAGTATTTTCACATCTCGAGGATTGCTCACATCTATGATTATCATTCCATTTTTTCTATTGGAAGCACCCTCTCGGCTAATGACACATATTTTACCATCTTCAGAAACTTTTACGTCATTCACCGTCCTAGCATCGACTTGAACACTGTCAATTTTTTTAATGTTTGAGGGATCTTCAACATCCCAAAAGTAGGCCGTGCCGTCTGCTCCCCATGTTCCAGTAACTGCATAATCACCTCCGTCAACTCCCTCAAATATCCAAAAGTCAGAGGTGTGCTTATCATTTACCAGGCCAGACCCAACATTCGTTATTTGCTGTTTGACATTTCTAGGGAAAACATTTGTAATCTTGGAGGCAGATACATTTCCTACTCTAGCCGAAACAATGTATTTGCCTGGTACATCACCAACAAATCTTCCATCCTCTAAAATTAATCCTGATGCCGAATTACTCTTATCAAAAGATTTTCCTGTAAAAGAAAAATCGACTGTTATATCATCAAGTGTATTGCCTCTTTTATCATAAGCTACAGCAGTAAAATTAATTACATCTCCTGACCTTACATTAGATTCATCAGATTTTAAAACCAGCTTATTTACAGGGTTTTTTTGAATTTCCAATTCAATTTCACTTTGTACCCCATCAAAAGAGACTGTTATTAATGAACTTCCCTCCTCCTGAGCTAAGATATTATTTGACTCATCAATCAGGACTTTTTCATTATTTGAACTCATAGAAACATCAACTTCCGTAAGATACTTATAGCCTTCATCGTAATTCCAAGAGTCAATTATTCTCTTGTTGTCAAATTCATCAATAATTTCGTAGGCGAGAGAAATATAACTCCCTACGTAAATATTATTATTGTCAACAGACAGTTTTAATTCCTTAATCTTTGGATAGTTTACACTCACCTCAAAGGTTTCAGTAAGCCGCTTTCCTTTTGAATCTAAGCAAACAGCAACAACTTGGTGTAATCCAGGCTCCCTTGGGGTAAGCGTCCCACTGGTCCTATCAACACTGATAGATTTTGCTGAACTAGAAACCCCTTTTTTGATGTAGTAAATTAGTCTGGCACAATCGCCCTGGCTGCCGTCTGAATTAACTACTGTTGATGTTGGATTAAATACCTCACCAACATCCAAAACTAGGTTTTCTAGGTTGGAAACTATAGATCTCTCTTGTGAGAAACCAAATTGAACACATGCAAGTGCTGAAAAAAGGAATAGTAAATTTCTCATGATTTAATTTTCAGTAATTTAAGCGAAAATCCTGACTTTAGAAAACCAAATAAAGTGGTATAACTCAATTAGTAAAAACTGTGAACTATAAATATTGTTTGTTTTAAACATACAACACTGTATATTTATGATTATTAACCAAAAATCAATTACAATGAAGAAAATTTTTTTACTGCTAACATGTATTAGCTTCTCAGTCTTCGGACAAGAGGGAGAAATGAGAATTAACATGTGGTACGGAACAGTCGACAATGGTGATGTTGAAGAACATTTAGCCTTGGAAAAGCATTATAAATCCATATGGAAACAACAAAAAGAAGCGGGAAATCTAACTGGGTGGGAAATGTGGCGATTGATAAATCCAAATGAGGCCTCAACCGAAACTACATTCTTATACGTAAAGTTTTATACCGAAGAAAATCGCAAAACTAACAATCCAATCAATGGCATTCCAGATGGATTAGATGAAGTCAGTTGGAATATGATATCGGCTAAACAATTGAGTCATTTTAAGAAAATTAAAAGTATAGATTTATCCTATAAAGGAGGCTTCAATAATTCCACAGATGATGCCCGGCCTGCTAATATAGTCGTGATTAACAATATGAATGTTGACTGGTATAAAACAGCTGATTATGAGGACATGGAATTAAAAACCTTTATGCCTATCAATAAAGCGAACGGTATGAAAGCATGGGGATTAACTAAAGTATTGAGTCAATTGGGCAGTGAAAGAAAAACCAACTACATAACTGTTGATTTTTACGATGATTTAGAGGAATTGTATACTCAAAGATCCAATACTTCAAAAATGAGCAGAAGCACTATTGAAGCCAATAAAAAAATTGATCAAATACGCACACTAAGGAGTTCAGATATTTTTAGACTGGTAGATTATCTTGAATAAGATTTTCTAATAAGAAAATTGAAACCCTCCACTATGGAGGGTTTTTTTTATGACAAATCCTAAAATAAGTAAAGAGTAAGTTAGTCGCTTGAAGAATTGACTGACTCCTTAAAGTCAGTAATTCTATAGACCTTTCCATTGCTTTTTGTAAATAGATATAAGTTTCCTTTGCTATCTTGTCCAAAACGTAAATCTACTCTTTCGTTAGGGCGCAAGTCAATCAAAGAAATGGGCTCTGCATTCAATTCAAGCCCAATTTTTTGGATAGATGCTTTTTTACCATTTTCAATTTCATCTAAAGGAGAGAGAAAAAGAGTCCCTCTTGGAATATCTCCAAATAGGTAATGGTCATTCAGCAAGGGTAGTTCCGCTTGATTATATACAAAGCCTCCTGAAACCGCGTTACCCTCATCATGATCGTATTGAATGACAGGATCTATATATTCTTCATTGCTTTCACTGGAGGATGGCGTATAAACTAGTTCGGGGTTCGCATTGACATCAAAAACATAAGAACCCTCTCTAAAAGGCCAACCGTAATGTGCGCCTTTGATTCCTAAATTTACCTCTTCTACACTGTGTTGACCGATATTGGAAATTAACATTTTTTCTAAACCTCCAATTTCCCATGCAATTCGATGGGGATTGCGAAAACCGTAACAATAGATTTCCCCAAGACCATCTTCCCCCTGAAAAGGATTGCTATTAGGGAGGCCATAATTACCATTGGAGCTATCGGTACCCAGTGGATCAATACGAACAACACTACCCCATATACTTTGCGTTGTACCACAAATTTCTGGATGCCCAGCCAAAGCAGCACCTCCGTCTCCGATACCCAAATAAAGCATTCCGTAATCCTCTGAATTGGGTTGGGCATTGGGGTTAAAGGTAAGGTCCTGAAAACCGTGGATTTGGGTCACCATGTCTACGCGTAATAACTCCCTTCTGCTCCAATAAAAAACAGCTTGATTCGGATCATCTGTTTTCCATTCTAACAAGACCCATTGCAAACTCGAATTTACACCCTGGGGAAGGGTAAAATCAGCAGTTTTTGTTTTGGACGGTTCCGTATGGGTTGTGTAGAAAATACCGTTGGTCTCAAATTCGGGATGAAAAGCAAAACTTCCTAAACCAGAACCAAAACCAGGAGCATCAATAAAATCAATCAGTTGTTCTTTTACATTTAAATACATTTGGGGTTTTTGATCCACAATTTCATAAAGACATCCCCTGAGGTCTGCTATAAACATCCGCTCCTTCCCTCCCATTTGAATAGCACGTAGGGTATTAATCCTAGTATCAGGAGCTGTTTCTGAACTTGCAGGCAAGGTTGTAAACTCCTCAATCACTAAATTAAAATTTGAACTGGGAATAGCCGTTGCTATTGGATTGAGCAAGCCTCCTTTTCGGTTGGAGATATTCTTTTTTTCACCCTCTGAAAACTTATGGATGAACGCCAATAAATTTTCCAATTCCTCTTCATTTAAATGCTCAAAAGCAGGCATATAAACCCCAAAATTTTCAAATTGAGCCAAAGCTCTTACATCTCCATTTTGAATCATTTTCTGAGGGTTCTGAATAAAACGTTTTATCCAATCTTTATCCATACTTCCAGTAATTCCTGCTAAGTTGGGACCTATCTCAGTGTTGTTGAAATTGTGACAACTAGCGCAATTTTGGTTAAAAACAACCATTCCCTCTTGAACGGGAAGTTCTCCTCTCAAGTAGTTTTGAGCGCCATTTTTCTTGGTTTCATTTGTAATACAGGATGAAAAGACTAAGACAATCAAAATTCCTACTCTGTAAACCAATTGCATAGATTTTAACTTCATTAAATAATAATTCAGGTGGACACCATTAAACAAGGGTAGTTGTAACAAAACCCAACCACCCTTTTTGATTAGACAAGATGCACTTAATTTTAAACTTTATTAGGTACTTCGAAGCCTTTGCGATAATTACGAGTCAACATTTTATCTGCCTCGGGATCATTGACAAATTTTTCAGATTGCGGATTAAAAGTGAGTACTTTTTCCATACGGTATGCAATATTTCCTAAATGTGCTAATCCTGAGGAAAGGTGACCCGTCTCAATTGGAGCGTTTAATATACTAGAATCATGCTTTCGAACGGCTTCGATAAAATTCGCTATATGTCCATCAGTTCCTCCAGCACCTCGGTCCATTCCAGAGGCTTGTTTATCTCCATCATCACCAGATTTTCCAGGAGCTCGGTTTTGACCTAAATAGGTTTTATACTTGTTGTAGCCTTCCACTACCAAAATACCTTTATCTCCATAAAAGATATTACCGACAGTAGCTCCTTGCTCAGTATTTGTACACCACGGACGCACTTCAAACTGAATAATTTTTCCTTCATCCGGGTAATTGTAAATGGAAGTCAGTACCTCAGGCACCTCTTTACAGTCGTCCCAAAGGTATTTCCCTCCCATGGAAGTTATTTTTGTCGGAAGTCCCACGTCTAGACCCCACATACATAAATCTGTCTCGTGAATACCTTGATTCCCTACATCACCGTTTCCATAGTCCCAATGCCAATGCCAGTTGTAGTGGACTAAATTTTCAGTAAAAGGTCTTTTTGGTGCAGGACCCGTCCAGAGGTCATAATCTAAGCCTTTTGGAACCGGAGAAAATCCTTTGTCACCAATATCAGCTCTCCAACGAAAAACAAGTCCACGAGCCATATAAACGCGCCCGATATACCCGTCCCTCATCAACTCGATAGCTTCGTTGATCGTAGGAGAACTTCTCAATTGAACACCGTGTTGTACAATACGATCGTATTTTTGAGTGGCCTCAACCATTTTTCTTCCTTCGAATATATTATGGGAGCCAGGTTTTTCAACATAGACATCCTTTCCTGCTTGGCAGGCCCAAATGACGGATAATGCATGCCAGTGGTTGGGTGAAGCGATGCTTACCACATCAATATCCTTATCATCCATCACTCTTCTTAAGTCTTGCTCCAAAGCAACACTTTTATTGTAGCTGTCTTTAAATTCTTTTTGGCGTTCATTTAAAATGTTTAGATCTGGATCACAAAGTGTAGTGACCTGTACATTTTTTTGGTTCATCAAACCACTGATATGGTTTTTACCTCTTCCATTTACTCCGAGCACAGCCGCATTGATACGGTCATTAGCCCCAAAGACTGAAGAGGAAATGATAGTCGGTGCAAGTACTGTTGCTGAACCAGCAGTTGCTGTTTTTTTGATAAAATCTCTCCTTGAATTTTCCATTTGTTTTTACTTTAAATTAATATTTATGAATTCTTAACCACTTCAAGCCAGGTTTGAGCCATAAGCTGACTTCCAGCCATGGAAGGGTGCACACCATCAGGAGTCCAATAGGTTTCTTTAGCCTGTTGTAATCCTTGATCAAAAACACTTTGAAAGGGTACCCATAGGGTATTGAACTCTTTGGATACTTTATGAGCAGCTTTTTGATATGCTTTAAAGGGGATTACCCAACTTTGTTCTACGGCAGAGGTATTGGGAAGAATAAAAGGTTCGCAAAGAATGATACGAACACCTGGCAACTCCTTCATAGTTCGCTGAACCAATGCTCGCAAGTCGTTTTCATAAATTTCAACTGTTCCTTCATAACCGTGTTTTACTTTGTGCCAATAGTCATTTACACCGATTAAAATACTGACCCAATTTGGCTTTAAATCTATGGCATCCTCTTGCCAACGGTCTTGAAGTTGATAGACTTTGTTACCGCTAATTCCTCGATTGTAGATCGTAAACTCTTTATCGGGATGCGCATTTAACAAATGAGAAGCTGCTAAAAAAGCATAACCTGTTCCAAAGGAATTCGCATTATTTGGAAGCTGATTTGTTTTTTCGCGTCCAGCATCAGTTATTGAATCACCTTGAAATAAGATTGTGTCTCCTTTATTAAGTTTGGTATTGAGCTCAGAGAAAGAGTTCGTTTGGTTTGCTACAGCCATCATAGGCATACTCATCACTAAGGAAGACTTGGCTATAAATTTTCTTCTATTTAGTTTCATAATTGTATTGATTGACGTTTAAAGTTATAATTTTTTAAATACAAAAAAGAAAGTTCTTAAAATTTGAATATTTACAATATCACTGTGATGTCTTTAAAAATTTGCCTGGCACTTGGAAGACGATGACTGAAATTTTAATTTAAATTGGAGGTGTGAAAGTTTAAAAACTGCTGACAATCAGATTTTATTAGAAAAAATTAAAATTTAACCAAAGCTTTTATAAGATGAGTTTTAGGCTTAATCCATAGATCAAAACTTGTCATGATCTCCTTCATTTCAATCTGATGGGTAATATATTTTGAAACTGGAAACAATCCACTTGACAATAATTCCATAACTGCAATAAAATCTTCCCTTGTGGCATTTCTACTACAGAGAAGCGTAGTTTCTTTTGTATGAAGTTCTGGATGCATAAAGTTCAAGCCATGCTTATAGAGACCTACTAAAACATAAGTTCCTCCATGTCGCATATAATGATGTCCTGTCTCCATTGCTGATTTATTCCCACTTGCGTCAAAAACCACCGTTGCCAATGAGCCATTAAAACAAGTACGGCAGCGCTCAAGGGTTTTGTCATCTACCAAAAATGTGTTTTCTATTCCAAATTGTTCTCCTGCAAAAGCTAAACGCGCTTCGTTTACATCAAGAGCAACAACATTTGCTCCCATTAGTTGTGCTTGCTTTAAAATACCAAGACCTATAGGACCACAGCCAATCACTACTACACAAGCTGATTCCTCAACTCCAGCACGAACCAATGCATGACGACCTATTGATAGAGGTTCAATCAATGCTATCTCTTCCAGACTAAGCTTATTTGCTGAAATTAAATACGGTATGGGGATATTGATTAGTTGTTGCATTCCTCCATCTACATGAACCCCTAGAACTTGCAGATGCTCACAACAATTGGTCTTTCCCTCAACACAACTAGGACACTGATTACAAGCTAAATAAGGAAGTATAGCAACCTGATCACCCACCTTTAATCCTTGATCATTCTCCTCGATTTCTAAGACAGTCCCAGCCAATTCATGACCCAATATTCTAGGATAAGTAAAAAAAGCTTGATTGCCCTGATAGGCGTGTAAATCAGTTCCACATATACCTACCCTCTCAATTCGAAGCAGAGCTTCACCATCAGATTTCAACGGAGCGGCTTTATCCTTTAATTCTAAAACACCTGGCTTTTCGCAAACAATATATTTCATCTAATTAAAATTAGTTTATTCTTGCTGTTTGACAAAAATTAAAAATCCAATTTCATTGATTTCTATCGCAAATAATTTTTACCTTAAGGCTGATAATTAGCATTATATGTTGACTTTACTTAAAATATGTAGTGTGATAAAGAACACATAATATTCTAAAAGGAGCTCAAAATAAATTAATCATGAAGAAAAGACTATTTAGTTATCTAATAGGTATTATCGCTGTTTTCCATTATTCAGCCTGTGATACCGAGAATAAAAGTACAACTACCCCTAACATACTTTTTATTTTTGCCGATGATCAAAGAGCGGATGCGCTGGGTGTAGCTTCAAACCCTTACATCAAAACTCCTAATATTGATGCTCTTGCTAAGAATGGGACTCGCTTTGAAAACTGCTATGTGATGGGTGGACATCACGGTGCTATTTGCGCTCCAAGTCGAGCCATGCTATTGAGCGGAAAAAGCCTCTTTCATGTGTACGACAGATTGGACGGTGTTAAGACACTTCCTAATTATTTGAGCACCCATGGATACCAAACCTTTGGTACTGGAAAATGGCACAACGGAGCAGCTAGCTTTGAGTCAAACTTCCAGGAGGGAAGAGAGATAATGTTGGGAGGAATGAGCGACCATTTTGAAGTTCCTGTAAGATATATGGATGCCTATAGTAAATTAGACAGTCTCCAAAGTAAAGGGTTTTCAACAGACGTTTTTACCGAAGCAGCGCTTGACTATTTAGATCGTTACAGTAAAAGTAAAAAGGACAATCCATTTTTTTGCTATATCGCCTATACTGCGCCTCACGACCCCAGATCACCTGCACCAGCTTATGCTGATGCATATGCCGAAGATGAAATCCCAGTGCCAGATAATTTTAAACCACTTCACCCCTTTCGCTTTGATGATTTTAATGTGAGGGATGAAACATTAGCAGCCTGGCCTAGAACAACTGAGGTGATTCAATCTTCTCTTGCAGAATATTACGCCTTAATTCAACATATTGACGACCGTGTAGGAGATCTTATTGATCGCTTAAAAATGCATGACTTATATGATAATACACTAATAGTTTATGCTGCAGATAATGGGCTTGCATTAGGAAGTCACGGTTTATTGGGTAAACAAAATCTCTATGAACACAGTACTAAGGTTCCTTTGATTATAAGTGGTCCCGGCATTCCAGAGCAGGAAACCTCAAAAGCACTGGTCTATTTGTATGATTTATTTCCCACACTAGTAGATTATTTACAAATCCCTCAGCCTGCTAATCTTGATGGCAAGTCGTTGTTGAATATCATCCATAAAGAAGAAGAAACTGTTCGTACTAGCCTCTATACTGCATACAGGAATACAGTTAGAGCAGTTAGAGACAATGAGTGGAAATTGATTCGTTATCCTCAAATTGATGAAACCCAGCTATTCAACCTTGATCAAGATCCTCACGAGCTTGTAAATCTAGCATCTGATTCCCTATATCAAACTAAAGTTACTGAAATGATGGAAAAACTTAAAATGCATCATCAATCAACAGATGACACACTCAACCTCTCACCAAAAACGATCATTTCAAAAGAGTATGACTACAGAACCTTAGTGCAAAAAAGAGATCGTTGGCAACCTGCCTATATCATCAATAAATATTTTCCAAAGGAAGGAGATAAACAATAAGTACTCAAATTGTCAATCTCTTTCAGCTTGGTATTCTAACTCAAGACCTATTGAAGTTCGAGGTAAAAACCCCTCCCAGGGTTTTTCATCGGAGAAAGATGAAGCCTCCAGATACTTTAAATTTGATTCCTCAGACTTGAGTTTCAAGCCCAAAAAAGCTGAGATAAAGTGCTGATTGATATTATTTATACGTCTTTGATCCCAAACAGAATCTGCGTAACGCAAGTATTCATCGATATGCAGCCCCTCTTGAAAGGCATCTACTGGAGGTGGGTTGGGCGCAATATTATGCCTCGCATTGATATAAGTCAATAGATAACGTTCTGCATTAAGAGCCTCCTCATAAATGGCTTTAATTCCATCATCGTATCCTGAAATATCGTCCATACTCCCTGCAACAAAAAAAGTTGGAATTTTAAGGCCGAGTTAGCCTTCTTCATCCCATACTCCGTTTTCCATTCCCCAGGGTGCCATGGCAACTATAGCTTTAATTCTACTGTCAAAAGTGGCTTCAAATGATGGATTTCCAATCATTCTTTGCTCCAAATCCAATCTTCCTCTTGTAAATTCTTTAAATAGTTGAACAGCTTGAGGACTGTATCCTGCCCCAGCCACATTCAAAGCTCCATATCCTCCCATTGAATATCCAATAATTCCCGTGTTGTTGGCGTCAAGTAAGTTAAAAAGAAATGCTTCTGAATCTTTGCTCAGCTTATCCATTGCATCCAAAACAAAAAGATCATCTAAAGATCGATTGAGAAGTGTACTAACAAAAGGGCCAGCATCTCTAAATGTAGAGTCTGTGTGGTCTATGGAAACTACTATATACCCTTGAGAAGCGAGTTGTTCTGTCAAATAGGAAAACATCAGTCTTGAGCCTGTATATCCATGAGAAGTAATTACCAATGGATATGGAGTCTCTGAATGCTTAATCTTAGCATCTCTTTTAGCTCTGCCTTTAAATTGAAAGGAGATTAAAGGTCGTTTTGGATCATTGTAGTTTCCCATCACCTCATCATAAACTTCCTTCTCTTGTTCATCCATATTTAATAGAGCTGGGTACCAGATCTCTACCTTTAGTGGTCTGTCATAAAAGACATCATTATCTTTAGTACTGCTTAAAATATCTAACTGGTTTGAATTGTGAAGTAAAAGCGTTCGCACTCCAACTTGATGTACCCCTCTTTTTGACAATAAAGGTGCATCGGGTAATTGATCACCATAAACAAATTCATCCTGTGCTGTTTGTGCATAGACATTTATACTCAACAGATAAAAACAGAATATTAAGAAATTCCGGTAGTTATTTTTCATTTTTAAATTTAGTTTATATTGATAATTGATTCGTACCGATCAATCATTTCTCTTAATTTTTGAGGGTTTGACCCTGCTAAATTTTGCTGTTGAGCAATATCGTCTTCCAGATTGTATAGCTGATATTCACTTGCATTTCCTATTTCTATATTCACATTTGGACTTACAGCAGGTCCAGAATAAGGTGGAATTAATACCCAATTTTGACTTCTATATGCAGTTCTACTAGTGGCTTCCATAATCAATTCGCTTCTGCCTTTTCCAGTATTTTGAAATAAGACATTTGATAAATCAACCCCATCTTTAGAACGTATATCAGATCCGACAATAGAGGCAATAGAATTTAAATAGTCAATCTGTGAAACAATTTGATCAGAAACTGCTGGTTTTATCTTGCCTTTCCAATAGGTAATAAATGGAACTCGAGTACCTGCTTCAAAAAGACTGTACTTCCCTCCTCTTAACCTACCTGCTGGTGTATGGTCCCCAAGTTTTTCTACAGCCTCATCATAATAACCGTCGTTTAATACGGGTCCATTATCACTTGAAAGAATGATAATTGTATTTTCTAATAAATTATTTTTTTCAAGATGGTTATACAATTCTCCTATGCACCAATCAGCCTCAACAATAGCATCACCCCTTGGACCCATACCTGAAGTGCCTTCAAATCTAGGATGTGGGGTTCTAGGTACATGGGGTTGCTGAAGGGTGTAATACAAAAAGAAAGGAGTCTCTTTCGCTTTATTTATGTAGCGTTTCGCTTGATTTAAAAACTCATCTGCCATGTCTATATCACTCCATTTTGCCTGCTCTCCTCCTTTCATAAATCCAATTCTTGGCACTCCATTGACTATAGATCCGTTATGTCCATGATGCCACATCATAGAAAGAAGCTCAGGATTATCTTTTCCTGTGGGTTGACCTTCAAAGTTTTTTTCAAAACTAACTTCTAAAGGATCCTCTGGATCGAGATTTACCACCTTCCCATTTTCCATGTAAACGGTGGGGACTCTATCTTGGGTATCGGGCATGATAAAACTATAATCAAATCCTACCTCGTTAGGCCCTGGACTAATTTTTTTATTGTAATCAATTTTGGAATTACCCAGACCCAAATGCCACTTACCGACTATAGCCGTTTGATACCCTTGTGTTTTGAGCATCTTGGGTATGGTTATTTCACCAGAATCGATAATTAAATTTGCACCGGTTAATATTTTAGCTCGTTTATTCCGCCACGGATAAGTTCCAGTCATCAATGCATACCTGCTTGGGCTACAAGTTGCTGAACTCGAATAGCCGTTCGTAAAACGTGATCCGTTATTTGCAAGTTTGTCAATGTTAGGTGTGTTGAGTTTTCCTTGACCATAGGCACTGACATCACCATAACCTAAATCATCAGCATATATAATAATGATGTTTGGCTTTTGAGTTTGCTGATCAAGCTGACAAGAATTCAAACAGCTCAATAAAAAAAGAATTAAAAAACGTTTCATAAGACCAAATTTGTTCTTCTAAGATAAGTGATTCTAATTCTATTCAAGTAAGCCATACCAATTTCAATTTTTGCATAGCACAATATTCAGTATGTAGATGGGGTTCAAACACGATACAAATCTAAGGCACTGGTAACCCAAAGAGCTGCCGGAGTTGAACCTCCAGCTTATATGTTGTTTGACTAAACTTTAGCGTTTTTTTACGATCAAATAACTGTTTAATCGTAGTGGTTTATTTTAATTGAAATAAAAAAAAGCCCCTGAATTAGATTTCAGGGACTCTATTAACCATAAACCAATTCATCGAATTGATAATCAAAAGTAATAATTAAATTTTAAAATTATGTGACTTAAGTCACATAATTTTACTGTTTACGAAAAGGTAGTCTACTTAATTTTACCTTCGAGTTGAAGCTTTTTTAAGGATCTTGAAATCACTTCCCTAGAAGTTCCTAAGTCATTCGCAATTTCCCTATGTGTTCGGCTATCAGCGATACTTCCATTTGAGGGTGAATTCTTTTTTAAATAAGAATAAAGTCGTTCGTCTATTCTTTTAAAGCTAAGCGCATTGATTGTATCCAACAAGTCCCAATATCGCTTTAAAAATAAATTCAAGATAAGATCATTCCATTCTTTATAATCAGTTTGCCAAGTTCGAACTTTTGAATTCGGAACTTTTAAAATCTGGCATTCTGTATCTGTAATGGCTGATACTTTACTTATCCTATCTCCAAAACTAGCAATCATAGACATCAAACAGGTTTCTCCATCACTGACATAGTAGAGCAACTGTTCTTTTTTTGTTTCTTCGTCCACAATAAAAACGCGAACAGTACCTTTCTTAACAAAGGGAATAAAGTCCATAAAATCTCCTACTGATATTATTTTGATGTTTTTAGGAATGTCAACAGTGGTAGAAGATGCATTAATTTCTTCCATAAGTGTTGAAGGAAGTGAGCTACTTAAAATCATAGTACAGCAAAAAAATCATTAAACCAATTAGTACTCAAATCTAAATAAAGCTTGAATACTGACAAAAACAAAATTGGCTTAAATTTGAATGCTGAATGTTAAGGCTTAAAAAACTCTTCCTCAGTTATTTGATAATAATTGCCCATTTTGGAGGCATCAAAGAAAAAATTAAAAGTGTGTTTTTCGCCGTAATTGATATTCGTGCGCTCGCGATCTTCATAATAAAAATCTTTTGACTTAAATTGCACATAGAGTCGTGTGATTGGAAGTTGCTTAAAAACGTATTGATCATTATTGCGAATATAGACGTGTCTGAGAAACTTTTTTTCTTGGTCTCTTACCGATACAATAATATCGTGATCTACTTCATTAATTAGAACTAAAGAGGCATTGGAAACTTCATTAAATACTTCTGGAGGGAAGCGATCTTTAAAGGTTTTGTCTCCTGTTTTTCCTCTTTGTGCAAGAGTAAGAGACGAAATCATAAGCAGGCATAGGATTAAATACTTTTTCATGGGATTAAATTTTTAAATTACAAAGTGCTACCACTAATTTAATACATTTTAATCAGATTTGCTGATATGCCTTGCGGTAAAAAACAATGAGAAGAAAGGCTGCTATAACAAAAATTAAAAAAGCCAAATTAAGACTAAAAATATGGGCGACATAACCCACAAAAGGAGGTGCCAATAAAACCCCAACAGTAGCATAAGTTCCAACAATTGATATTGCTAAACCGGGAGCGTATTTTTTTGAGTGACTTACCAAACTAAAAGACATTGGAAAAATCGAAGCTACACCTAATCCTGTAATAAAGAAGCCAACTAAAGCCGGGTAAAAAGTTGGAAAAAGTATCAATATTAATACTCCAAATACGACTACTGAAGCACTGATTAAAAAGAGTTTTTTCATACCTAATAAATTCGTGAGTGCATCGGTAAAGAAACGCGAAAGTGTCATGGCTACCATAAAAACTAAATAACTTAGTGTAAAGAGCTCTGCGTTGACAACTTCTCTAAAATAGACACTGCTCCAATCATAAATTCCACCTTCACACACTGCAGCACAAAAGACGACTAGTCCCGTATAAAAGATGAATTTATCTGGATTGCCTAAACGCAATTTATTCCCGCCTGTTTCTCGGTCATTTTTCAACAAATATGATGAGGCAGTTAGGCTGAGTATTAAAGCAAAAACAACCACAACTGCTAAGTGAACAAACATGGTAATATTGAAGTAAATCATACTTGTGGCGAATAGTATACCGAATAGCCCCCCCAAACTCCAAATACCGTGAAAACTTCCATTTATAGTTCTCCCGTAGCGCTTTTGAAGCTGGATTGCCTGGGTATTCATCGAAATGTTAATGGCGCGTAATCCAAAAGCAAAAAAACAAACTACGACCGTTAGTGATTGAATATTTGAAGCATAACCAATTCCAAGGAGTGAAAAAATGTAAATTAAAAAACCAGAAATGAGTAAATAACGACTATCGTATTTTGAAATAAGCCAACCTGAAATTGGAAGACCTATCAAGGAACAAACGGGCAAAATAAACAGAAAACTGCCCAATTCTGCCTCATTCATATCAAAAGTAAGCTTGATAGAAGGAATTCTAGATGCCCAAGATGAAAAACAAAATCCAGAAAGAAAAAAGAATGCACTCAGGGCAAGACGGTGATGCTTATTTGTTTTCAATATTCACATTTAAGTCTGCAAAGATCATTTCATTTTTTCAAAATAAAAAACTCCCTTGATATTATTCAAAAAAAAATTACCTTTAAGGTTCATCTTTGAAAAAAGCTAACATGAAAAATAAAAAACACGATACCCGAAGATCTTTTATAAAAAAAGGGCTTGCTGCCTCTTCAATTATGATAGTTCCGCGCCATGTTCTAGGTGGACCAGGTTATTTAGCTCCAAGCGACCAGCTTAACTTAGCTGCCATTGGTTCTGGAGGTAAGGGAGCTAGCGATATTAACAATGCCTCTGTGAGAGGGAGAGAACGTGTAGCAGCACTTTGCGATGTAGATTTTTCTGGTAGTGCTTCTAAAAGTGTTAAGAGATTCCCCAAAGCAAAACAATACGCAGATTATAGGGTTATGCTAGACAAAGAAAAAGACATAGATGCCGTTACCATATCTACACCCGACCATGTTCACGGTCCAGCAGCAGTATTTGCAATGGAACGCGGCATACACGTTTATGTCCAAAAACCCATGACGCACAACATCAAAGAGGCTCGAACACTCACTAAGATGGCAAGAGATCAAAAAGTTGTCACCCAAATGGGTAATCAAGGAGGGTCGAATCCTTTACTCAATATGGTGCAAAATTGGATTGATACAGATGCCATAGGAGCAGTCTCAGAGGTAAAAATTTGGACAAACAGACCTGTTTGGCCTCAAGGAGTTCAAATGCCCGCTCCAGACCCAAGCCTAAAACCCGATGCTCTAAATTGGGATTTGTGGTTAGGCCCAGCCAAGGAAAAACCCTATACACCTAATATGCATCCTTTCAGCTGGAGAGGTTGGTGGGACTACGGAACAGGAGCACTCGGTGATGTAGGTTGCCACCTGATAGACATTCCCTTCAGAACCTTAGGATTGAAATACCCAACAGCTGCTGAATGTAGCGTGGGAAGTGTATATTCTAGAATGTGGACCGCTGATTATATACCTGAAGGATGTCCACCATCTTCATTGATCACAATCAATTTTGAAGCCACAGAAAAATCAAAAAAACCAATACAGATGACCTGGAGCGATGGAGGAATTCGACCTCCACATCCTGAAATCATTCCTGCAAATAGCGATATTGGAGGAAAAGATAGCGCTAACGGAGTATTGATCATTGGAGAAAAAGGAATCATCTCAACCAACATCAACGACAGCTCACCACTGATGCCAAAACTTTACCTTAACGATGGCACCACAGACTTTGGACCGGAAACCGAAAAAATGGCAGAGCCTGAATACGGCCACCAACGTAAATGGGTAGATGCCTGTAAAGCTGGATTTAACAGTAAAGAACATCTCGCGCTTACTTCATCTTTTGATTATGCTGGGCCAATGACTGAAACTGTTCTCATGGGAAATCTTGCAATCCGAAGCTTTATGCTGAGAAAAGAATTAAGCAATGGTCAAATGGATTACTTCGCTCGCAAAAAACTTCTTTGGGACGGAGAAAACATGAAAATCACCAACTTGGAAGAAGCGAATCAGTTTGTGTCTAGAGAATATAGGGAAGGTTTTACAGTTTAAAAGTTTTTTGAACTTCCATTTATTATATTCAAAATCAGCAAAATAAATTTAAAAAAGGTCTCAAACCGTTGAATTTAGTTTACTTTTGCCGACAGAATTCAATTTATGACAACTTTTAAGTCCCTAGGACTCAATTCGCCACTACTTAAGGCGATTGAAAAACTAGGATTCGAATCTCCTACTGAGGTTCAAAAAAAAGTAATTCCTTTATTACTTCAAGACAAAACAGACCTAGTCGCCTTGGCACAAACTGGGACAGGTAAAACTGCCGCATTTGGATTTCCAATGCTGCAGCACATCGATATTGAAACCAAAAAGACACAGGGATTGATATTGTCACCCACTCGAGAACTCTGCTTGCAGATTACTAATGAAATGGAACAATACGGCAAGGATTTAAAGCAAATCAATATAGTTGCTGTTTACGGAGGTGCCAACATTACTGAACAAGCTAAAAAAATCAAAAGAGGAGCTCATATCGTTGTGGCTACTCCGGGTAGACTTAAAGACATGATCCGCAGAAGATTGGTGGATATTAGCGCTATCAACTTTTGTGTGTTAGATGAGGCCGATGAGATGCTCAATATGGGTTTTTATGAGGATATCAAATCCATTTTAACGCATACCCCAGACTCTAAAAATTCATGGTTGTTTTCAGCAACCATGCCACCTGAAGTCCACACCATAGCAAAAAAGTTTATGAAATCTCCTGTGGAGATTACTGTCGGAACAAAAAATGCAGGGACAAAAAATGTAGACCACCAATATTTTATTGTACCCGGTAGAGAACGCTATACCGCTTTAAGAGCTGTAGTAGGAATGAATCCAACTATTTTTGGCTGTGTGTTTTGTAGAACCAAAATTGAAACCCAAAAAGTGGCTGAAAAGCTAATACAGGATGGTCATAAAGCTGCAGCAATTCACGGAGACCTGAGTCAAAATCAGCGAGATGCTGTCATGCAGTCTTTTAGAAAAAAGAAAATTCAATTACTCATTGCAACCGACGTGGCAGCTAGAGGTATTGATGTTGATGATATTACTCATGTAATTAATTATCAGCTTCCTGATGAAATTGAAACTTATACTCACAGAAGCGGAAGAACAGGTAGAGCTGGAAAATTGGGAACATCAATAATTTTTGTCATTAAGTCTGATAGAAGAAAAATCAAATTGATTGAAAATAAACTACAGACCAAGCTTACTGAACTTGAAATGCCATCGGCACAAGAGATTTTTAAAAATAAAGTTCAACATTGGGTAGAACAGATTAAATCAACTCCAATAAAAAGCGATTTACAGCCCTTTTTAGCTGATGTTCATAAAAGTCTAGAGGATCTTGATAAAGAGACGCTTGTAGAATTGATGCTTTCCAAAGAGTTTCGCAGTTTTGATTTAAATCCAAAAAGTTTAAGCTTTGATCAGGGTAAAAATGCTGAACGTCGTGCTGACAGAAAAATTAATGCCCCTGAGGACAAGGATCGTTTTTTTATAAACCTTGGTTCAAGAGATCAATACGAATGGACTACGCTTAAGGATTTTGTGAGATCTTATCTCAAATTGGGAATGGATGATGTCTTTCAAGTTGAAGTCATGAAGAATTTTTCATTCTTCTCTACCCATAAAAAGCACAGAGATTTAGTTTTAAAGTCTTTTGAAAACCTCAACTTAGATAACAGAAGCATTTCCGTTGAGCTAACTAAAAAAGGAAAGACTTTCTCTCCTAAGAAAAACAAGAAGAAGAAAAAGTCAAATTTCAGCTCTAAAAAGAGGTATTAAGACCTTTTAAAGTTTTCGCATCCAAATATTTCGATAACTAACCAAATCACCGTGGTCTTGCAAAAGTAAAGATCGGTGACCAGATTGTCCGTCTCCATAGCCTGGCATTACATCACGACCCTTTTTAGGCTTTCCGATATATTCAGTTGTTCCTTGTAATTCAACGGCATTTTGAATCAAAACACCGTTGTGAAATACGATAAAGCTCCCTGCTTTAATTTCTTCACCAGCTTCATTGAATTCAGGAGCGTTAAAGACAATATCGTAAACCTGCCACTCCCCTGTTGGTCTCATAGCGTTGACCAAAGGCATGTATTGTTTATAGATTGATCCTGCCTGCCCATTGGAATAGGTTCTGTTTTGGTAACTGTCTAAAACCTGCACTTCGTAACGTCGTTGAAAAAGAATCCCACTATTGCCTCTTCCCTGACCCTCACCTTTAATGACTGTCGGAGATTTCCATTCAATATGCAACTGAATAGAACCGTGTTCTTCAATAGTTTCTATTCCACCCGCTCGAGGCTCAACTGTCATACTTTTGTCGGGGTTCAGAGTCCATTCAACTGCGCCCTGATTACGCTCACTTCTCCATTTGGAAAAGTCTGTTCCGTCAAAAAGTACAACAGCATCACTTGGAGGAGCGGTATATATACCTGGCTGAATAACTTTTGGTTCGGGTTCCCAAACTTCTGTTTCTTCAGGTTTCATTCTCTCTTGAGCAATCACAAACTGTGTTGCCAGTAAAATTGATAGTAAATATTTCATTTTTAATTTTAAATTTTAGGCAAAGTGTAGCCGTTATGATAGTTACTCATGAGGTATTTTTCATTTATGCCAGCATCTGTAAATCCTTTTTTAGCTGCGTCCCAATACAATTTTTCACCAGATCGATAGGAAATATTACCCATCTGAGCTACAGTAGCGACATGAGCTCCTTGTTGTATCGAACAGTTAACTAAAGTTGGATCGTTCGCACGCATAGCGTCAACAAAGTTTTGAGCATGCTTGTCTAAACCTCTATCAGAAGGCTTCACCAAGGGCTTTGCAACCTTATTTTCGCTTCTACGTTCTTCAATTACTTCCCAACCACCACGATTTAAAATAAGTGTTGCGTGATTTCCAATAAATGCAATACCGTGGTCTCGATCGTAAGAACCGTTGTCTATACCCATCGCTGAATCCCAAACCATATTAAAATCATCAAATTCATATAATGTTGTAAGCGTATCAGGAGTTTCCTCTGCAAGATTTGGATAGGCAAACTTTCCTCCTAAGCCGACGATAGTTTTTGGTAGAGAAGCTTGCATTCCTAAAAGAGCGTAATCTAAAAGATGCACACCCCAGTCTGTCATCAGACCCCCAGCATAATCCCAAAACCAACGAAAGTGGAAGTGAAACCGACTGGCGTTAAATGGTTTTGTAGGTGCTGGACCTAACCACCCAGCGTAATCCACTCCTTTAGGTGGTGCGCTGTTGGGCACTATTGGTTCTGGTCGCATCCATCCTTGATAACACCAAACCTTTACGGTCCGTATAGGACCTAGTACTCCAGTCGAAATAAAACTTAAAGCATCTTGAAAATGCTGCTGACTTCGTTGCCATTGACCTACTTGAACAACATTACCGTAACGTTCTTGAGCTGCAACCATTGCTTGACATTCCCCTACAGAGTTCCCTATAGGCTTTTCGCAATACACATGCTTACCTGCTTCTGAGGCATGAATCATCATTAAGGCATGCCAGTGATCAGGAGAGCCTATAATGACAGCATCAATGTCTTTTTCCTCCAGTAATTTTCTATAATCTGAAAAGGTCTTGACCTTAACTCCAGCTTCCTTCATTTCGGCTTTCCTTTTGTCCAAAACATTTTGATCTACGTCACATATTGCCGTCAATCGTACACCTGAAATTTTGAGCAAGGCTTTGGTGTCTGACCAACCCATGCCATTGATTCCGATAGCACCAATATTGATGGTATCATTTGAACCTAATATTTTTGATCCTTTCTGAAGTGAAGTAAAGCCTGGTAAAACTAAGCCTGCCCCCGTCATTAAAGCTGATTGCTTGATGAAATTTTTTCGATCCATTATATTCAATTTATTAATTAGACAATTAAAATACTAAATAAAGTTTGAAAGACTCAGACGTATGATTAAAATTAAATTATTCAACTTGATCAGGTTTTTTTATATATTCGGTAAAAATTGGATCAAATGGAGACGGTAATTGAATATTTTGAAACGATCCCTTCCCTTCATCGAAGTTTAATTCTGGTTGGAGGACTAAGCTTATTTTGGATACTTGAAGGCTCTTTTTCACTTTTTAACTTTAACTACAAAAAGTGGAGGCATGCCCTTCCCAATATCTTTTTTACTGCTACAACAGTGGTAATCAATTTTATTTTAGCATTCTTATTACTGAAAACATCCGATTGGACAGTCAGTAGTCAATTCGGAATTCTTCACTGGTTGCCTGATTTTCCTTTATGGTTGGATGTAATTTTAGGAGTTTTACTTCTAGACTTCATAGGAGCCTACCTACCTCATTGGACAGAACATCGGGTCAAACCCCTTTGGATGATTCATCTAGTTCACCACAGTGACCATTTTGTTGATACTACTACTGCCAACAGACACCATCCACTTGAAAGTATTATACGCTTTGTATTTACACTCATAGGAGTATTTGTTATTGGTGCTAACATGGGTATAGTAATGTTGTATCAATCTCTATCATTGATTTCAACACAATTCAATCATGCCAACATCAAACTTCCAAAAAAAGTGGATTTGTATTTGAGTTACTTTTTGGTTTCACCAGATATGCATAAAACGCATCACCATTATAGACTGCCTTACACCGATGCTAATTTTGGAAATATTTTTTCCATCTGGGACCGCTTGCTAGGTACTTATCTTCCATTTGATCGAGAAAAACTAGTTTATGGAGTAGACGTTTTTTTTGATGAAAAGGCCAATGGGAAAATATCAAATTTATTAAAGCAACCTTTCCAACCCTTCTCTAAACCTACCCTGGCTCCAGAAATAAAATCTTAAGAAAGTATTTTAACCAAGTCAGACAATGAATGAGCCGATTGCTCTCCAGAGTCCATGTTTTTAAGAACGAATTGTTTGTTTTCTAGTTCTTCTGAACCTATAAGTACAACTTTGGTCATCTTCTTGGCATTAGCGTAGGCTAATTGTTTTTTGAGTTTGACTTCGCTCGGATACAATTCACAGCCAACTCCTTGCTTCCTTAGTTGGTTGACAAATTGATAAGCTACTGCTACTGGAGCATCCCCAAAATTCGCAAATAAAATATCAGCTGCAGAACTTAAAGATTTTGGAAATAAATCTAAAGCCTCCATCACCAAATAGATTCGCTCAAAACCAAATGAAATTCCTATTCCGCTCATGTTTTTTAAGCCAAAGGTGTCTGTTAGGTCGTCGTAACGACCTCCACCTCCTATAGAACCCATTTTAACATCTTCCGGAGCACTTACTTCCACTATCATACCTGTGTAGTAATGCAGTCCTCTTGCCAAGGTCAAATCAAAGTTAAGGGTTACTGTTTCTAAAGAAGTCTTATCAAGTTCTGAGAGAATAAATTTCATTTCAGTGATTCCCTCAAGTCCTTCCTGCTGATCGGCAAGTAGCTTTTCCAATGATTGCAATTGCTCAGCTGCAGTTCCTTCCAAATCTAATAAGTACTCTAGAGTGCTAGTGGATTTTGAACTGAAACCCTTAGAGGTCAATTCTTTGAGTACACCTTCTTTACCAATTTTATCTATTTTATCTAGAGCAATGGTAAAGGAGGTAAGCTCCGAGGCTTCACCCAATAAACCTGCAATACCAGCCAGGATTTTACGATGGTTGATTTTTAAAGTAACACCATTCATTTTTAAATCTGAAAACACCCGATCGTAGAGTGTGAGCATTTCAATTTCTTGCCATAGAGAACGTGATCCTACAATATCCACATCGCATTGATGAAATTCTTGAAAGCGACCGTGTTGTGGGCGATCTGCACGCCATACCGGCTGTATTTGATATCTTCTAAAAGGAAACGTAAGCTCGTTTTGGTGTTGAGCAACATAGCGTGCAAAAGGGACTGTCAAATCATACCGAAGGGCTTTTTCAGAAATAGAACGGATAAATTGTTGAGTGTTTTCATTTGCCAATGCTTCAACATCTGCTTTTCTGACCTTATCACCAGAGTTTAAGATTTTAAAAACCAACCGATCACCTTCCTCTCCATAAACACCAGTAAGCGTCCCTAAACGCTCAAATGAGGGAGTCTCAATAGGCTGAAAACCAAAAGTTTCAAATGCATTTTGAAGTAGCTTTTTGAGGTAGTTTCTTCTTCCTACTTCGATTGAAGAAAAATCTCTCGTCCCTTTTGGTGTGATGGGTTTAATTAGCATAGTCAGGTTTGTCTTACAAATATCTTCTATTTTGACGAATTGGAAAAATAAGTTTCCAATACTTTGAAGCGTTTACCCTCAGACTGTACTGCTCCTTTTTTTAAATAATCATAAACAAAATCATTTCGACCGCTAGTATAGGTTCGGCTTCCTTGATAAATGGTGACTTGATCAGAATCAATATAATCCAAAACCCACTGAAAACCCGATGAACTTTCCAAATCAATTTCTAATTTTTCAACCTTAAGGATGATAACTGAGGCCGTTTTTTCTAAAATTTTAAATAAAAATAATTGATCAGGTGTTGAAAATTCCAAAAATTCACACCCACTGATAATTTTATCCCAAACTATATCGCTAAATAAATCCAGCAAGAGCTCGACCTTTTTAGATTGATTTTTTTTTACTTCCTTCCACTTGGTTTGATCCAGACCTTGGATAGCGAGAAACACAGCAAATTCTTGATGTAACGCTTCAAACTGTTCGTGTGTAAGCCTGTGATATTTCACTTATTTAATTTCAAGTAAAAAAAAAGTCCGCTACTAGCGGACTTTAATAATGTTTACGCCTTCGCGTCAGGTACTATCTCAAATGGAAATTCAAAACTCACCTCTCTGTGTAATCGGATAGTAGCGACATATTTACCCAAACGCTTGATGTTTTTACCGGGTAAGGCGATGTGTTTTTTATCCAATTTACTCGTCTGAGCACTAATCAAGCTTGCAAGGTCAGCGTTAGTAACAGATCCAAATAGCTTGTCTCCTGATCCCACTTTTGATGGAATTTGTATTTTTAAAGCTTTGATTTCCTCTGCTCTTTTCTCTGCGGCTTCAATGATTGATTTTTCTTTAAAAGCTTTTTGCTTTAAGTTTTCAGCTAAAACTTTTCTCGCAGATACAGTCGCCATAATAGCTTTACCTTGTGGGATTAAAAAGTTACGCCCGTAACCGTTTTTAACACTCACAATTTCATCTTTGAATCCAAGATTTTGAACGTCTTCTTTTAGTATTAATTCCATGATGAATGCTTTATTATTTTAACATATCAGCTACGTATGGCATCAAAGCCAAATGACGTGCTCTTTTTACAGCAACAGAAACCTTTCTCTGGTATTTGAGAGAAGTCCCAGTTAATCTTCGAGGTAAAATTTTACCTTGTTCGTTTACAAATTTTAATAAGAAATCTGGATCCTTATAGTCGACATACTTGATGCCAGTTCTTTTGAAACGACAATATTTCTTTTGTGTTGAAGTATCAATGTTCAACGGGGTTAGATACCGAATCTCACCCTCTTTTTTTCCTGAGTTTTGTTCTTCTATATTAGACATAACTTATGCTTTTGCTTTGTTTCGTTTTCTTCTTTTTTCCGCCCATGCAAGTGCATGTTTGTCGAGTTTAACAGTAAGGTAACGCATTACACGCTCGTCACGTCTCAATTCAACCTCTAAAGGTTCAATTGCCTCGTGTGTAGCAGTAAATTCAAAAAGATGATAGAAGCCACTCTTTTTATTTTCAATTGGATAGGCTAGTTTCTTAAGACCCCAGTTTTCTTGGCTTGTAATTGAGCCTTTGTAAGTCTTAACAATGTCTACAAATTTCTGAACTGCTTCCTCCACCTGGGTTTCAGACAGAACGGGATTTAAAATGAAAACAGTTTCGTAATTATTCATAATCTTAATTTTGGTTGGCAAAAATAGACTATTAACTACATTATACCAAATATAACACAGGCATAAATAAATAAATTTTTTTTTACTACTTTTGAAATACTAAATCTTAATTTAATGCTCCTTAACTATATCATAATTGACCCCAACCCCATTCAGCGCATACATTTGCTTCAGTTTTTTAAAAAAATCCAGAATCTAAAGCTCAATGGAGAATTTTCTAATGCTATCGATGCTCAAAACTATCTTAAATACAATAAGGTTGACCTGATCTTTCTTTCGGCCAAGCTTCCTGTTTATTCAGGCTTTGAGTTTATTGAAAAACTCTGTGATCCAAATGAAATAATTCTATTGACAGAACAACCTCAAGATGCTTTAAGAGCCTATGAGATTGGGCTTACAGATTGCATCGCTCCCCCCTTTACGCTCAATCGAATAGAAAAGGCTGTGGAACGTGTAGTTTGTAAAATCAATAATGCCTTCGAAGTTAAAAAAGAGAAGAGCCATATTATTGAAATAAAACACAACCTTACCACAGAAAAAATTCCTGCCTCAGGAATTAAATGGGTAGAAGCTATGGGGGATTATGTAAAAATAATCACCCTTGAAAAAAAATACTTAGTCTTATCGACCATGAAAGCTTTTATGGAAAAATTACCCGAAAATCAGTTTTTAAGAATCCATAAATCTTTTATCATCAATCTGAATAAGGTTGTAAATTACACTTCCAGCACCGTTAATATTGATGGAGATGATTTACCAATCAGCAGAAATCGAAAGAAAGACTTCCGTGAAATAATCAGTCAGATTTAATAAGGGTCTACATCAAAATTTACACGAGTACTTCTAAAGGAAGCGATCGCTTGAAAACTCTTGTAGGTTTTTAATAATACTGCTTTAACCGCAGCGGAAGATAAATCGTGATCAACCTTAATCAGAATTTGTTTGTGATATTGATTTCTTATTCTTGCAACTGCTGGAAAAACGGGTCCCAAAACGGTTCCCTTGTAAGACTGCTTAATCACGTTTGTAAACCAATCTGAAGCTAAATTTATAGTCTCGTATTGCCTAGATTTTAGTGTTATCCTTATCATTCTATAATAGGGTGGGTAGTGATAATGTAAGCGCTCAATTTTTTGAGCTTTAAATAAGTCTTCAAAATCGTGATTAACGACTTGTTTTAAGGTAGGATGTTCAGGCTGGTATGTTTGCATCAATACACGGCCTTTTCGGTCTGACCTACCGGCCCTGCCAGCTACTTGGCAAAGCATTTGAAAACTTCGCTCATGAGCTCTAAAATCTGGGAAATTCAGTATATGATCAGCATTAATAACACCTACTAACAAGACGTTTTTAAAATCTAAACCTTTAACAACCATCTGGGTGCCGACCAAAACCTGAATCTCTTCTTTGACAAAAGCATCAATTATCTTATCAAAGCCCCACTTTCCTCGAGTGCTGTCCCAATCCATTCTTCCTACTTTAACCTCTGGAAAAATTGCTTTGACATGCTCCTCAATTTGCTGAGTTCCAACTCCTTTGGTAGTTAGTGTATGCATGCCACAAGCGTGACATTGCTGAGGCATAGCTATATGGTAGCTACAATAGTGACAACGCAACTGCTGATGGGTCTGATGATAGGTAAGTGTCACATCGCATTGAGTACATTGGGGTGAATGACCACAACTTGTACATTCAAGGATGGGTGCATAGCCTCTACGGTTCTGAAAAAGAATAAGTTGTTTATTTTCTTTAAATGTTTCTCTCATTGCATCAATCAGTGCATGTGAAAACATTCCATTCATTTGTTTTTTCTTCTGTGCCTGTTTAAGGTCAACCAATTCAATTTTAGGTAAGGAAATGCCCCCGTAACGTTCAGTGAGCTGAACCCAACCGTATTTTCCATTTCGAACATTTTCTGCGGTCTCTAAAGATGGTGTCGCTGAGCCAAGAAGTACATTGGCTTTAAGCAATTTAGAAAGGTAAATGACACTGTCCCTTGCCTGGTATCTAGGGGCTGGATCAAATTGTTTATAGGAGTTTTCATGTTCCTCATCGACGAGTACAAGCCCAAGATTTTGAAAAGGTAATAAAACAGCTGATCGAGCTCCTACAATAATTTGACCTTGCTTTGATGCGCTTAATACTTGCTGCCAAACCTCAGCACGCTCATGGATTGAAAACTTGGAGTGATAAACCAAAACTTGATCTCCAAAATAGGCCATCAATCGATCGACAACTTGTGGAGTAAGTGATATTTCAGGAACCAAATAGAGAACCTGTTTATTTTGCCCTAGTTGCTCTTCAATCAATTTAATATAAACCTCCGTTTTACCAGAAGAGGTTACTCCCTCAAACAAAACAACTTGCTTTTCTTTAAAAGAAATCATGATTTTATCCAAGGCCACTGTTTGCGCCTTTGACAATTCTTTTTTTTCTTCCAAAAGTTCCTTTCCAGGATAGAGTTCACGAAATACTTCTTGATAACTTTCCTCCAAAACATCTTTGTCTATCAGCACTTTGATTGTACTACTTTTAATATCTGAATCCGATTTTAATTCATCTACTTTTTGCCAAAGTCTTTCTTTGGGATTTAGACTCAAAATCCTCATGATTACTTCAGATTGTTTAGGTGCTCGTTTTAATTCATCAAAGAGTAATTGCAGTGCCTCTTTTGATTCATAAGCTTCATGTAATCTGACAAAACGCACCCTTTTTGGTTTGAATTTTTCTTCAATTTTTTGGTGAATCATTACTGCTCCCTTTTGCATCATATCGACAATCAAAGGCATCACTCGCTTCCTGTCCGTAATTTGAGCGATATCATCTAAACTAAGCGTTTGTTTTTGAAGGGCTTCATAAACTAAATACTGCAAATCAGAAAGTTGATCTAAAACGGCTTCTTCAACTTCTTGAATTACAATCAGTGTTTCGCTCTCGAGCATTAAAGCCGCTGGCAAACAGGCGCGCATGACTTCTCCTTCATAGCACATATAATAGCTTGCCATCCAAGACCAAAAGTCCAATTGTGTTTGAGTAACGCTAGGGACCTCATCTAAAATCGTCCCTATAGGTTTGGGTTCATATGTTTGGGGAGCAACTTGATGCAAACGTTTTACAATAGCAGTATACATTTTTTGCTTACCGAAAGGAACAGCTACCCTGAAACCAGGAGCCAATTGTTCTGCCTCCTCCGAACTCAGCTGATAGGTATATGCCTTTGGAAGTGCTAATGGAAGGATAACATCGGCAAAATTCGCGGGAGCATCTATTCCATCAAGCTTCATCTGATAAAATCTTTGGCTCTCTTTTAAAACGGAAAAGTGTTGCGTTTAACTCAAATCCTAATAAAAGTATGTTCGAATTGATCCAAATATAAAGTAGGAAAATCAACAACGCCCCAATAGAGCCATAGAGCTGGTTGTAATTTGAAAAGTTGTCAATATACACACCAAAACCATAGGTGGTCACAAAAAACATAAAGACTGTCATAAATGCCCCTGGGGAAAAGAAACGTATTTTACGCCCCTCTATGGTGCCAAAATAATAAAGTAAACTTACTACTATGTAAATAAAGGCACCAAAAAAAGCATATTGCCAAACTCTTGTCCACCGAATCTCAGACTCAATTAAAGAATCTAGATTATTCAAAATGTAAAATTCAAAGTAAAAAAAGACAATAACGACAGCTAACGAAAGTATAGCAATAACAACACTTAAGGCTATTGAAAGCAAGTATTGTCTAAAAAAATTTCTTGAAAAAGTCACGTGATAAGATACTTCAAAACTTCCAAAAATGGCAGAAATACCGTTGGCAGATAAAAATATTGAAAGCAAGAAAACTGAGGATAGCAATCCCCCTCTCGGCTTGTTTTTTATGTCATCAAAAATTTGAGTAAAAAAAGATTGTGTTTCTGTAGGTAAAAAAACTTCTAGATAATTTAAAAAGGTCTCGTCGAAGTTTTCAATTCGTATAAACGGAATCATATCCACAAAAGGAATGAGATTTAAAACGAATAATAAAAAAGGAAACAAGGCCATAAAAAAACTATAGGAGATACTTCCAGCCCGTGAGGTTAGTGCACCCTTAACAACTCCAATAGTATACATCTCTAATAGATCGTAAACTGAAAAACCGTAAAAACCAGGAAGCTTAATTGCTTTAAGGAATTCTACAATTGACTTTACTATTGGTAATTGTAAAAATTTTGACATTGTTTATTGGGTATTCTACTACAAAGATAATCGTCAAAATCATATAGGCCGAAATTTGATTGAAAAATGCGGGAGCTTTGTAACTTTGCACTGCTATGAAAATTAAACTCCTCTGTGTAGGAAAGAACAATAATTCTATTTGGTTCGATTCTATGGAGCACTATTCAAAAAGAATCAATCAATACGTCAACTTTAGTATTGAGTACATCCCTGATGTAAAAACTGGAAAAAAAAGTAACCCAGAACTAGTCAAAAATGAAGAAGCTAAAAAGCTCCTTTTAAAAATTAAAAAGGATGATGTAGTCATTCTATTGGATGAAAAAGGAAAAGCATATAGCTCAAAAGCTTTCGCTGAAACTGTTGAAAAACAGCAAAATACAGGTGTTAGGAATCTCGTCTTTATTATTGGGGGTGCTTTTGGATTTTCAGAAAATATTTACTTAACTTTCGATAGAAAAGTACGCTTATCGGATATGACTTTTTCACATCAAATGATACGTCTATTCTTTTGCGAACAATTATACAGAGCTTATACTATTATCCATAAACATCCCTATCACAATTCATGATGACACTACTTTTCGCAACTCATAACGATCATAAAGTTGAAGAACTCAATCAACTTTTACCCAATTCGATTTCACTCATAAGCTTAAATGATATCGGTTGTCAAGGAGAAATTGAAGAAACGGGAGTTTCCTTAGAAGAAAATGCGAAAATCAAGGCAGATTGTGCCAGAATGAAGTATGGTTTGGATTGTTTTGCCGATGACTCAGGTCTGGAGATTGAAGCACTAGATGGAGCACCAGGAGTTTATTCTGCGAGATATGGAGGAGAAGAACGCGATATGGATAAGAATATTCAAAAAGTATGGAACGAACTCAAAGGACATCAAAATACTCGAGCTTGGTTTAGAACAGTATTTTATCTTCATCTGGAAGGCAAAGAATACGTTTTTAGGGGTCGTGTAGAAGGCTCAATCATATTTGAAAAACGAGGAACCAAAGGATTTGGCTATGATCCCATTTTTATTCCAAAAGGATACCAAAAGACTTTTGCTGAATTGGGTGATGATATTAAAAATAAAATAGGTCATCGCGCAATTGCAACCCAATCATTGATCAAAGTTCTGGGTAGTTAAACCCTAGGAAGTACTTTTCCTTTTGACAAGCAAATAGATTCCATGTTTTTTGTATAAATTTATGGCATGAGGAAGATTTGGGGGATGCTATTTTTATTTATATCCTATACCTGTTTTGGACAAGATACATTTACAGCAGTAGTAAAAAATGAAACTACGGGCCTCGTCATGCCCAGTGTTCATATCCTAAATCTCACTCAAGTTATCGGAACTATTACAGATCAAAAAGGAGGCTTTGAGATACAAGCCCAAGCAAATGATACCCTCTATTTCTCATATTTGGGTTATAAACCGCTAAAGATAGCTGTTACCAATGACATGATTAAATTTGGAAATGCTGAATTCAATATGACTGAATTGGCTTTTGCTTTAGAAGAAATTATAGTTCGTCCCTACCAACTTACAGGCTATTTGGATATTGACGTTCGCAATGCACCCATCAATACTGCAAGAAGGTACAGCATATCAGGACTGCCGAACAGAGGCTATGAAGCTGGAGACAGAAATCCTGGTGCTATTTCTAAGGCGTTCGGTGCGATCTTTAATCCTGCTGATTTACTCAATAATTTGTTTGGGAAAAATCCCAATCAGATGCGAAAATTGAAAAAAATGCGCGAGGACGATGAAATTAAAAATTTACTTGCTTCAAAATTTGATCGTCAAGTCTTGATGCAACTACTTGGACTAAGTCGTCTAGATATCGATGAGATTCTTCGCAATTGCAATTACTCTGATGCCTTTATGAAAGAAGCCAACGACTTACAAATCCTAGAGGCAATAAGTAAATGCTATGAAGAATACAGGGTGTTGAATTTGTAGTCTTTATGAATACCCTTCAAAACTATTTTGAACCACTCAAAGCCTCAAAAGCAGAACGTTTAAATGCCTTAAAATTTGTTCATAAAAACCCTACTTCCTACCACGAGCTATTTAAACTAGCTGTAAGTAAAAAAGCCAAGAGAGTACACATTTACGCCTCATGGGTTTGGGAACTTTTTATCGAAGAAGATATAGCCAAACTAGATCGATATTGGTCAAAATTGGTTCAAAAAATTGATGGATTGACTCATCCAAGTATGCGCCGGGTACACAGCAAAATAATATGGCTTTACCTAAAGGATAAAAACAGATACAAAGCCTTGTCAAGAAGTGAAACAAAACGATTAATATCTATTTTTTTAGACTGGGTTATTACAGAAAACAAAACAGCACCACTGAGTTTTTCAATCAGAATTTTAGCTCTCTTTACTGATCAATTTCCAAAATTAAAAACCGATCTTGAAGGGATCCTTCTCCATTCTAAAAGGACATTACCCAAAGGTACTTATCCGGTTATTCGAACGGTTTTTAAGGATTGATTTCCTCCAATCTTATTTTCAACGTATCTTTGCATCTTCAAACAAAACAAAGATGTTGCTCACCGCATTAAATGCAATTTCACCTATAGATGGTCGTTATCGATCCAAAACAAAATCTCTTGCACCCTACTTTTCAGAGAAAGCATTAATTAAATATCGAGTTCAAGTAGAAATTGAATACTTTATCGCTCTGTGCGAATTGCCCCTCCCACAGTTGTCAGACTTCAATCCTTCTTTATTTGAGGAATTGAGAAGTATTTATTTACACTTCTCCTCTGATGATGCTCTGGAAGTGAAGTCTATTGAAAGCACTACAAATCACGATGTAAAAGCTGTTGAGTATTTTATTAAAAACGAATTTGATAAGCTTGAACTTCAATCCTATAAGGAGTTTATTCATTTTGGGTTGACCTCCCAGGACATTAACAATACAGCCATTCCATTATCTGTAAAAAATGCTGTTGAGCAAGTGTACCTTCCTCAACTCGATACAGTGATAGATGAACTTGAAGGTATGGTAGTAGAATATAAAGACATTGCTTTACTTGCTAGAACACACGGTCAACCTGCTTCACCAACTCGCTTAGGAAAAGAGATTGCTGTTTTTGTTCAACGTCTAAAAAATCAAATAGATAGTATTCAACAACTTCCTTTTGGAGCAAAGTTTTCTGGTGCTACTGGAAATTTTAATGCTCATCAGATCGCCTATCCAGAAATTGACTGGAAAGCCTTTGGAACCCAATTTGTCGAACAACAGTTAGGACTTACTTATTCATTTCCAACCACCCAAATAGAACATTACGATTCTTTTGCAGCTCTTTGTGATAATATCAAGCGAATCAATACAGTGTTTATTGACTTAAATCGAGATTTGTGGCAGTATATTTCTATGGATTATTTTAAGCAAAAAATTAATGCTAATGAAGTAGGTTCATCCGCCATGCCACATAAGGTGAACCCTATTGACTTTGAAAATTCTGAGGGTAATTTGGGTATTGCTAATGCAATATTTGAATTTTTGTCTAGTAAATTACCTATTTCTAGACTTCAACGAGATTTAACTGACAGTACCGTACTTAGAAATATTGGGGTTCCTTTTGGCCATACCTTAATCGGACTTCAATCAACGCTCAAAGGATTGAAAAAATTAGTTGTCAATACAGCCAAAATTGAAGACGACCTTAACGCCAATTGGGCAGTAGTAGCAGAGGCAATACAGACCATTCTTAGAAAAGAAGGTTTTCCAAACCCATACGAAGCCCTAAAAGAATTGACACGCACTAATGCCACTATAAACCGAGAGGCAATTCATCAGTTTGTTGATAATCTCGAAGTAGGTGAACATATAAAAACAAAACTTAAAACAATAACGCCCTTTAACTATACAGGGATCTAAGTTTGTTTACTGAGTTTCTAAAAAATTGCCAAGCGAACCCAGTGAGTTTTTTATTTGACCTTCCAACTGATCAGAATCAATTTTCTTACTTAAAGTCAAAAGTGCAGCAGGGTTAATCTGATCACCGAGTATTCGCAGCACTCCGAATCCCATTTCATCTGCACTTACAAATACTATTCCTTCATCTATACTATCGGTTTCCCCTTCAAATAAAAAATTACCTTGGGCTTTGTCAAAAGCCTTAAAGTCCATCAAGTGTTGATATCGTTTCGCTGAGAGTATTTTCTTTACACGATCTACCTCTGTCTTGTATTTCTCGGTTTGGTCATCGCTTTTTTTATAAAATAAAAGATTCAATTTACCCACATTAGCAATCGCTTTTTGCTCTTGGGCTGTAATATTGTCTTTAAACAAACTGTCGATTTTGATCGGTAAGTTTACGATAAGAAATGAGGGGTCGTCCATTTTTTCTACAAAATACTGTTGTAAACTAGGACCTTGCTCACAGGAAATGTTTACAATTCCTGCGAGCAATGTCAAAAAATAAAAGGCTTTCTTTTTCATTTATAAAGACTTTTTCTGTTGTGCTTTTCTCAATTGATTTCCTCCAGGAAGATCCATTTGATCGGTCAATTTTGAAATTTTATTGAGATCAATATTTCCTTCTAAGAGCATGAGTACAGCCTTAATTTCTCTACCGTTAATATTGAGGTTTATGTTCCCTGAGCCAGATTGCACACGTTCATTTACATACATCAACAATTGCTCAACATAATCTTCTTTTTTACCCTCTTTGACATAAAAAGTGACATCGGCTTCCTGATCTTTGATACTCATCAACTCATCCAAATCTTGCTTTGAAACTTGCTGCTTGACCCATTTTAACATATCATCACTAATGGATTGGTTACTTGAAACCAAGACCTTGAAATTATTGATACTCGTTACCATATCTAAGTATTCTTGAGCCTCAGGATCATCTAAGCTCAAGCTCATTTGCCCAAGCATTTTAAACATTTTTGGACTGATCGAGACCAGTGTAACCTCATCATTGTCAGCATAGCGTTCAAAAATATTTTGACCAGAGACCCAAAGAGAGGCAATAAAGGCGGTTAGTAATAGGAGATTTTTTTTCATAACTATTTATTTAATTAATTTTTGCGTGGTGTCATTCCAATAGTCTAGATAGGCTACTTTTTGAGCTCCCCTATTTAGATGATTTGAAACGGTTTTCATTTGTGTCTGAAATTGCTGAAAGGCTAATTCTGCCTGTTGCTTTTCAAATGGAGCAGCCTTTTGCTCAAAAAGACCACTGAGTTGAAGAGCAAATACTAGAGCTATACTCGCAGCAACCAACATCCATGATTTTATAGGTTTGGTTTGTTTTTTTTGCTTAACAGGAAAGGTTTCTTTTTTGGCTTCTTTACAGTACCCAAAAAATTGACGGTAAGGAATCCATGCCTCAGGAATCCTGGATTCCTGAGTAAAATAGGTCCTCAATACAGCTTCATCTTTTAAGCTGGTCTCACCTTCCAAATACTTGTTTAAAAGTTTTTCAATTGCTTTTAATTCCATGGTTTTGAATATCTAAAAACTGTTTTCTTAATTTTTTTCTAATCCTCGAGAGATATACCCGAATTGTTCCTTCAGGTAAATTTAAAATTGATGCAATTTCATCAAAGTCGTATTGTTCAATTTCTCTTAATTGAATGATCATTCGCTCTTTTTCTGGTAACTCATCAATTAACTTCCCTACCCAATTCAAATCATCGTGCTGTTCTATTTTCTTCGTTAGGGAATCTGAAACTGAGCCGCTATAACGATCATCTAAAGACAAATTTTGGGCTTGTTTAGACTTTAGACGATCCAGGCAATAATTTTTTGCTATGGTTACTGAATAGGCCTCCAAACTTTTAAATCCATTTCGCTTGGACTCATCCATCTGCCAAAGTTTTACAATAACCTCTTGAGTAGCATCCTCTGCTTCTTCTTGTGAAACTAGGATTCGCTTAGTGATTCGAAAGATTTTATTCCTAATTTCTTCAATCTGATTAAAAAATGATCTGTCAGCGGTCAATTGCACTTCTTTTGGCTTGTTTTACTTTAGACGAATGTACAAGCTATATGTTACAGAAATAGTTAAAACCTTATATAAATCAAAGGATTTATATAAATTTGAATAAAAATATTTCAAATGATGCTGCAGTTCTTACCTAACAAACTATCTCTTTTACTAATCGTTATATTTCTTTTCGGTACAGCCTGTAAAAAAGAAGAAGTACTCGAGGAGATTCAAGTTACTGAAACTACCAATCAGGATACTGACGATACTGCCGTAAGCCTAGAGGGAGAATTACAAATCAGTGATTTTGTTTGGGAAGGATTAAACACTTATTATTATTGGCAAGAAGATGTTCCGAATCTTACAGATTCAAAAACTTCCGATGAAAAAGCTTATGCTCAATTCATCAGCGAAAATGCTGAGCCTGAAGCTTTTTTTCAAAGTTTACTGCACGAAAATGACCGATTTAGCTGGATACAAGACGATTATGAAGAGCTTGAAAACTTACTTCAAGGAATATACGCCACTAATGGGGTGGAGTTTGGATTAACATTGGCCTGTAGTAATTGTGATGAAGTGGTCGGTTACGTCAAATATATTCTTGAAGGATCCGATGCAGATGGTAAAAATATTCAACGTGGAGACTTTTTTAGTGGGGTAAACGGAATCACACTCACCCGAAATAACTACAGAGAGTTGCTTTTAAGTGATGAATTAACCTATACCCTTAATATGGCAAATGTTGAAGGCGGAGCTATAGTGACTAATGGTGTAGATGTAGAACTAACCAAAGAAGAAAATTTCGAAACCAATCCAGTTCAAGTTTACAAGACCATTGAAACTTCAGTAGGTAAAATGGGATATATCATGTACAATCAATTTGTAGGTGAAAAAAGTCCAGAACTCAATCAAGTATTTGGAGACTTAAAATCTCAAGGAATTACTGAACTTATCTTAGATTTAAGATATAACGGAGGCGGTTCGGTTCGTAACTGTATAGAATTAGCGAGTATGATAACCGGTCAGTTTAATAACGAGGTCTTTTCCAAAGAACAATGGAATAGCAAACTTGAGGCTTTCCTTATTGAAAGATATGGTGAGGAAAGTCTAACAGATCGATTTGTGGATAAGCTTGCTGAAAACGATGAGGCAATAAACTCGCTAAACCTGAATCGGGTAGTCATCATAGCAACTTCAGATTCTGCCTCAGCTAGTGAATTACTAATCAATAGTTTATCACCCTATATAGAAGTAACTCATGTTGGGGAGCAGACGGTGGGTAAAAATGTAGGATCAATCACAGTATACGATTACATTGATAATGATAGGACAAAAAATCCAGATCATAAATATGCAATGCAGCCTATAGTTTTAAAAATTGCCAATAAAGAAGACTACGCCGATTATGCTGATGGGTTAGAGCCTGACAATCCCATAGAAGAGGATATCACCAACATGGGAATACTGGGTAACCCAGACGAACCGTTATTGGCAAGTGCTATCAATGCATTGACAGGTACTGGAAAACGCTCAATTGCCAAACCGGCTCACTCCAGAGACTTACTAATACAAGATCCACTCCTATTAAAAATTAAGGGAATGCATCTCGACAAATCCTTATTTAACGATCAAGGAAAACGATAAGTTAAAGCAACTATAAAATTCCTTCCTCTAGTGGAATATTGCTCAATTTCCACATAATTGGCGTTGAAAATATTGGTTGCATGTATAGAAAATGTAAGCGGAATGTTTTTTAAATCATTTTTAAAACTCAAATGGAATAATTCATAACCCTTTAAGAGAGTTGTATTATCCAGTCCAAATCGTTCACCCACCGCTTGGAAACGCAAACTTAATTGGCGATTTGTGTTGAAACTATAGGTTAAGGCTGTTTGAGATGAAAATTTTGGCAAATACCTTAAATCACCATCTTTAGTAGAGGTAAAAGTTGTTTGCTGATTCAACCGTAATTTATCTGCTAAAGAACCCGAGAACTGTATTTCCATTCCGCTGTATGTAGCCTCTTCTTGGGCATTCTCATAGCGATAAGTACTCAAATCATAAATCAATGATGGGTTTTCATTCCTATAAAAATAAGTAGCACTCATATTCCAATCTGAAATAACGTACTCTAATCCTGTTTCAAAAGATGTATTTTCTTCAGGTTCTAGGTCTTCATTTCCAGAATAAGGGTCATATAATTGATAGAGACTTGGAGCAATAAAAGCGGAACTAAGTGCCCCTAAAAATTTAAGTGATTGTTTGTCATTTTGAACCAATTGAAAAGAAGGGTTGATACTGTAGGTAAACTGATTACCGTAGCTACTATGACTGTTTAGACGTCCTCCAATATTAACTCTAAATCGATCAGAAACTACTGCAACTACATTGCCGAAAAAATCTGTTTGACTCAGTTCTTGTCCGCCTTCATAGTCTGCTTTTTGCTTCTGATACAATGTACCTACTACGCTATAGAACTTTGATCCAAACACATAACGATTGTTTAGTTCGATTTGAGTGTTCTCTCCTTGGGTTTGAAAAGGATATGCACTTTGAAAATCCCGCGCAATCTTTTGATAACCAAATTTTAAACTCGCTCCCCCATTTGTATAATTGTAATTTGGACTAATATGAAAACGGTCCATGCTGGTGATAAGTTTAAAATTTGCATCCTCCAAGGGAAAGCTATTGTCGTAATCTGAATTGATTGAGGATCTGTCGTAACCCGATCGTATATCGAATTGTGTGTTGGGCTTAAACTGCATACTCGCTCCAATATTATAATGGGAAAAGGGATCTAATTCTGGGCCGATAACTGCACTCATTCCATTTGTTTCATGGCTAAAAGCATAGGCTTTTGCACTTATTTTTCCACCTCCGTAACTTATATCCAAGCTGTTTTTAAAAAGGTTTAGATCAAAGGAACTGTCTTGATCCTGATCAGACCCAAAGCTGGATTGCAGACTGGCTCGAAATCCTGTTTCCGCTTTTTTAGTTTGAATCTGTATGACTCCTGTTGCCGCAGAACTCCCGTAGAGCGTACTCGAAGCTCCTTTCATTATCTCAATTGATTCGATCTGATCCAAGCTTAAAAAATTCAAATTAAAATCATTGTCTATTCGCGAAGGATCTGAAACGCGAACACCATCAATTAAAATCAACACCTGTCTGTTTCTTCCGCCTCTAAGAGAAATCGTTTTATTTTGACCGGCGTAAGATTGACTTCCGATAATTTCAATCCCTGCGTATTGGCGAACTAATTCGCTCAAACCCAATCCTTGGAATTTAGAAATTTCATCAGCATTGATTTTTACAATTGGTTTTCCAGATTGAGATCGTTTAAGTGGAAATCTGGAATCACTAATCACAACTTCCTCTAAGTTGGTAGTCTGAACAGTTAAACTGTCAATGTCTGTCTGTTGTGCAAACAGCGCTAAGCTGTTCACCCAAAGCAATAGGGTGGTAACCCTCAATAAGTAGATATTCATTTTGAGTAAAAAATGTATCTTCTTGATCCTATTCCCGAGATCGAAAACATTAAACATCAAAGGCAGGTCTCCTGACTTGCATTTTTAATTCACCTTCCCATCGACAAACCGACAGTGGCTCTAGAAGAACTAAAATGTCCCTAAGGACTAAGCATACAGTTGCGGGTACAGTTTTGGATTTTAACCAAATTCCCTCTTTATCTTAAACTAATAAGAACCTTTAAAACAAAGTTAGTTTAAATTAAGCACTAATTGGAGAGAAAGTTTTCACTTTTTTAAATGAAAACTGAAGTACAGAGGTGTAAAAAAGATCTCCAGCAAGAGCGTTGACAAAAAACGGGATGGCTAAAACAAAGCAAGAGATCAATCCAGCCCATGTCAGCGGGTAATAAAAATACCAAACTCCTAAGTTGCTCAACACAAAGAACACACTAGAGCCCAAAATAACATTAGTAAATGAAAGGGATTTCATGTAGAAACTCATTACTGAAATCAAAATAAAAGAGAGGTAAATGACAGGGACTAAGTCGTGCAAGCCTATAAAAAGATCAGAAATAAACATGGCAATCAAGGGAATGAACAGCGCCAATCGTTTGTTAGCGAAGTGAAATCCCGAAAAGAGTGCAATGCTTGTAATTGGAGCAAAATTTGGTGGGTGAGGTAACAATCGCGTGAGTATCGCAATTATTATCAGTCCAAAAACAGCTTTTATTTCTATCCTTTGCATTTTCATCCAGTGTTTGTTGTAAAACTAAATAAAATCTATTACTTGGTCAAATACATTTTACGTCTAGCGTATAAATCGTAAAAAGCATCATCTTTTAAATCTTCAATAAACAAGATGCTTTCCCCAGTACTCTTCATCTCCGGACCCAACTGTTTATTCACGTTAGGGAATTTATTAAATGAAAATACAGGTTGCTTGATCGCATAACCATCTAACTGAGGGTTAAAAGTAAAATCTGTTACTTTTTTCTCACCTAACATGACTTTAGTCGCGTAGTTAACATAGGGCTCATTGTATGCTTTCGCTATAAAAGGCACTGTTCTTGATGCACGAGGATTTGCCTCAATGACAAAAACTTTATCATCTTTAACTGCGTATTGAATATTGATCAACCCTTCTGTATTAAGCGCTAGTGCGATTTTTTTGGTATGGTCTTTAATTTGCTGAAGTACAAATTGTCCTAGGTTAAAAGCCGGTAAGGTTGCATTGGAATCTCCAGAGTGAATGCCACAGGGCTCAATATGCTCCATAATTCCAATGATGTAAACGTTTTCACCATCACAAATAGCATCGGCTTCACATTCAATGGCTCCATCTAAATAGTGATCTAAAAGGAGTTTATTATTCGGGATCTTTTGAAGTAAATCAACTACATGGGCTTCCAAGTCCTCCTTGTTAATTACGATTTTCATCCCTTGACCTCCCAATACATAGGAAGGTCTTACCAAAATTGGGAAATCAAGCTCATCTGCAAGTTCAAGTGCTTCATCTGCAGTTTGTGCTACTCCAAACTCTGGGTAAGGAATGTCGTTGTCTTTTAAAAGTGTTGAAAAACTTCCTCGGTCTTCGGCTAAATCCAATGACTTGAAACTCGTTCCAATAATTTTTATTCCGTAACGATCGAGCTTTTCGGCCAATTTTAGTGCTGTTTGCCCACCTAATTGTACAATCACACCCTCTGGATTTTCGTGCTGTATAATGTCAAAAATATGTTCCCAAAAAACAGGTTCAAAATAGAGCTTATCGGCTACATCAAAGTCTGTAGAAACGGTTTCAGGATTACAATTAATCATGATGGTTTCGTAATCACATTCGCTTGCTGCCAGTACTCCATGAACACAACAATAATCAAATTCTATTCCTTGTCCAATCCTGTTGGGGCCAGAACCCAAAACAACGATCTTTTTTCGATCAGTTACCTCACTTTCATTATCGCAGTAAGGCTCTCCATCTTTTTTCTGAATTTTTGCTTCAAAAGTGGAATAATAATAAGGTGTCTGAGCCGCAAATTCAGCAGCACAAGTATCTACTAGTTTATATACCCTTTGGATTCCTAGTTCTGTTCGCTTTTTATAAACTTCACTTTCCAAACACTTCAGCATATGTGCCACCTGCCTATCTGCAAATCCTTTTTGCTTTGCTTCTAGCAATAATGCTTGATCAATGGTATTGATGTCAAAATTTGAAATCTCTTTTTCTAAAAAGTGTAATTCTTCATATTGCCTCAAAAACCACATATCAATTTTTGTGATTTCATGAATACGTTTTAAAGGAATTCCCATTTGAATAGCATCGTAAATCACAAAGACTCGATCCCAACTCGCATGAGTTAGTTTCTCAATAATTTGATCGTATTCTTTCAATCCTTTACCGTCAGCTCCAAGACCATTTCTTTTAACTTCCAAAGACTGGGTAGCTTTGTGTAAGGCTTCTTGAAACGAACGGCCAATACCCATTACTTCTCCCACAGCCTTCATCTGTAAACCTAGAGTTCTGTCTGAGCCTTCAAATTTGTCAAAGTTCCATCGTGGGATCTTAACGATGACATAATCAAGAGTTGGCTCAAATAAGGCAGAAGTAGATTTGGTGATTTGATTGTCTAACTCATCCAGACTGTAACCAATTGCCAATTTAGAAGCTATTTTTGCAATTGGGTAACCTGTAGCTTTACTTGCAAGGGCAGAAGAACGTGAAACACGAGGATTGATCTCAATAGCAATAATATCCTCTTTTTCATCCGGACTAACTGCAAATTGAACATTACAACCACCAGCAAAATCTCCGATGCTACGCATCATCTTGATCGCCATATCGCGCATTTTCTGAAAGGTTGTATCTGATAAGGTCATCGCAGGTGCAACGGTAATTGAATCACCCGTATGGATTCCCATAGGATCCATATTTTCAATCGAACAGATGATCACTACATTATCGTTATTGTCTCTAAGCAGTTCTAACTCGTACTCTTTCCAGCCCATCATAGCCTTGTCAATCATGACTTCATGTATGGGAGAGATTTCAAGTCCACGACGCATTAACTCATCAAAATCTTTTTCATCATAGACAATGGCTGCACCTGCACCACCGAGGGTATAGGAAGCCCGAATACAAAGGGGGAAACCAAATTCTTGAGCAATTTCTTTTCCTCTAAGAAAAGAGTTTGCTGTGGCCTGAGGTGCCATTGGTACATCAATTTTTTCCATGAGCTCACGGAATTTTTCGCGATCCTCTGTAATGTTTATTGCATCAATATTGACCCCAATTAGTTTGACATTAAAGTCGTCCCAAATACCTTTTTCATCAACCTCTATACAAAGGTTTAAGGCTGTTTGCCCTCCCATGGTAGGAAGTACTGCGTCAATTTGCGGATGCTCCTTTAAAATTTGAACGATAGACTTGGCTGTTAGAGGAAGTAAATATACATGATCTGCCATGGAGGGGTCAGTCATGATGGTTGCAGGGTTCGAATTTATAAGGACGGTTTCAATTCCGTCTTCTCTTAACGAACGTAGGGCCTGAGATCCTGAATAATCAAATTCACAAGCTTGTCCAATCACGATAGGACCAGAACCAATTACTAAAATACTTTTAATGGAGTTTACTTTCGGCATAGATCAAAATATAGATTATGAAGATAAAAAAAAGGTGCTACTTCCAAAAAAGTAACACCTCTAAAATAGGATATATACGAAATCATTTTTTGTGACGCGGTTCTGATGAAACAGATAGTTTCTTTCTTCCTTTAGCTCTTCTAGCAGCCAAAACTTTTCGTCCGTTCGCTGAAGCCATGCGTTCGCGGAAACCGTGCTTGTTTCTTCTTTTTCTTCTTGAGGGTTGAAATGTTCTTTTCATAATTTCGAGACTGAAATAGTATTCCTTTTTGAGTCGGGCAAATATACAACAACTTTTTAGTCTAACAAACATGAGAATAAACATTTCGCGATTGATTTTTTTTACCTTTGTGGAAAATTAAAACCATGTTTCCAAAAGTTATCAAACTCATACTTGCAGTCCTCTCATTAGGTTACGGTATTTACCAATTTACAGATGATTATATCGGTAATGGAATATTGTTTGTTCTCCTAGCTGGAATGTTTGTTTTGCTCTATTTTAAAAACGAAATTATATTTCTCTCGTTTTTAAGACTTAGAAAGCAGGATTTTGTAGGAACAGAAAAATGGTTAAACCGCATCCCCAATATAGAAAGGAATTTAGTTCGCAAACAACAAGGATACTACTATTATTTGATGGGGATTATTCAATCCCAAAAAAACCTTACTCAGGCTGAAAAACATTTTAAATCTGCATTAAAACTGGGCCTCTCTATGAATCACGATCTGGCTATGGCAAAAATGAGTCTCGCAGGAATTTACCTTCAAAAAAGAAGAAAACGTGAAGCACAACAACTTCTGACTGAAGCTAAAAAACTGGACAAACACGGGATGTTAAAGGGTCAGATGAAGATGATTCAACAACAAATGAAGAAAATCTAATAGCTCCCTGTTTCTGGAACCGAAATTTCGTAATACTTTCTAGAGCGATTGTTTAAATGGTTTTGAATCAGCCAGGGATTGTGAATTTTCAATATTTTATAGTTGATGGATTGTTCTTTTGCAAACTGAGCTATATTTCCAATTGCAGTATCCAAACCAATTTTTCGAACAGGGATAGGTTGATAAAGATCTTCAGTATCAAAAATAAATCCATACGCCCTTGGATTAGACATGATTTCTTTAACTGCTAAAATCCGAAAAACATACCTGCTGGTTTCTGAATTTAATAGTAAATCGTAGTAATTGTCTGAAAGCTGCTTGCTTAAAAGTCGGTCTGTTCCATACATCCCCCTGTTGTAGGATGCTGCTGCCAGTGTCCACGAACCCAAACGCTCTTTAGCTTTCTTTAAATATGTACATGCCACACGAGTAGATTTTTCTATATGATATCTTTCATCTACGTTTGAATTGACTTCCAAACCATATTCTTTTGCAGTTCCTGGCATAATTTGCCAAAAGCCTTTTGCTCCCTTTGGTGAACGAACATTTTCTAGTGCACTCTCAATGACCGCGAGATATTTAAAATCATCTGGAACACCCTCTTCTTCGAGTATGAGCTCAATAGTTGGGAAGTATTTATTTGCGCGCTTGAGTAAAAGCATCATGTTGGATTGCCAATAGGTGTTGACCAATAATTCCTTATCCAAACGCTCTCTAATATCTGGCTGGTCAAGAGGAACAGCTTCTCCTGAAAAATCGAGATTTGAGGGCAATTTTAAAGCAAAGACTTTATAGCTCTCTTCTCCATGTGCATTAAATGCTGTGAAATTTTTAAAGTCAAAAGCGGAAAAACCTAAAATGATCAAAACGCCTAAAGCTAATGGGAGGAGTAATTTGCTGATTTTCATAGTTTAAAAAATTAATACAAGTTGCGTATCAGTACTACTAAATTAATGGTTTTATTTTAAACTTCATCGAGTAATAATTTTGGTAATTGATCATTAAACCATTTGGCATGAGTTATAATTGCCGCATGACCAGCGTTAATTTTATGCAGTGGACCCCTTAGATTTTTTATTGGAAAAACAGTGTCTCTTTCTCCGTGAATGTGAATGATCTCATCCAAAGCATACTCTTGATCCCAATTGACTAAGGCGTCAATAGCCCAACTGAGATAAAAAGGGTTTCGCTCAGAAAGGTATTTTTGATACAGTTCAAGTCTTTTTTGAATTCCTTTGCCAAAGGTATATAAAGCCAAGGCGTCCAAACTATTAATCCATTGAGTGGGAAGCAGTTTGTGGGCATTTGTTTTTTTTGCCATTTTCATGGGAAGAGGCAATTCATTTTTGTTCTTTATACTCGATACAATAAGGAGTTTATCCACCTCAATGTGTTTGGCCATTTCCTGAACAAGAACCCCACCAAATGAAACCCCAAGCAGCAGAGGGTTTTTATGCTTCACACGCTCACACAATCTCAAAGCATATTGCTCCAGGCTTTCATTTTCATTGGGTTGAATCCAACTTAAATAATGCAACTCGATAGATGAAGGCAAACTGATATGTTCAAAGATTTTTGGACTTGCAGCCATCCCTGGCATGCAATAAAGATGCAAAGGTTTTGCTTTTGAAGTTGAGTTTGATGAAGATGTTAACAATTTTTTTGTATTTTTATGTCCCCCATAATATTAGACAATACAAAACTAAAAACATTACTTCAAAATCAAGGTTATGAATGAATTGAATCTAGTAAACAATGAATTTTTAAGACAATTTGAAGTCCAAATCGACAACCATCTCGCCAGAATAGAGTATTCAGAACAAGAAAGAAAAATTTTTCTAACTAAAATTTCAATTCCTGAATCCATTCAAAGCAAAAAGTTTGAAGAAGCATTTATCGTTAAAGTTCTTGAGTTCATTGAAAACAAAAACCTACGTGTAGTCCCTACATCCCCAAAAATTGCTGGTTTTGTCAGGAAAAATCGACGTTACAAAGAATTACTTCCTATTGGAATCAAACTCTAATCTTCCAAGATAAACCTTACCATCCCCTCCTCATCAATAGATTTTAAAACTACCTTTTTTACCGTATTAATCCATTCTGGATTCCATGGAGCTCTCACTTTTACATAGTTTTGAGAAAATCCTGTGATATAGCCTTTTTTGTTTTCTCCTTCAAAAAGAATCTCAACCGTATTCCCTAGTTGAGATTCATAAAAAGCTCTTCGCTTTTTTACGGAAAGTGCCATTAACATTTTACTCCGCTTGGCTCTGACATCATTTGGTATTATACCGTCCAAACGAATTGCTTCAGTATTTGGACGTTCAGAATAGGTAAAAACATGTAAATAAGAAACGGGTAATTCATTTAAAAAATGATAGGTCGCTAAAAAATCTTCCTCGGTCTCACCTGGATAACCTACTATTACATCAACACCTATACATGCCTCTGGCATTTTATTTTTAATCCACTCTACCCGCTCTCTATAGAGTGGGGTGAGATAACGTCTCTTCATACTTTTTAAAATACGATCGCTACCACTTTGAAGGGGTATGTGAAAATGAGGAACAAATCTCTTGCTTTGAGAAACGAATGAAATCGTTTCTAAACTCAACAAATTGGGTTCAATGGAAGAAATCCGTATTCGATTTATTGGCTTTACATCATCTAAAGCTCTAATGAGTTCTAAAAAAGTATGCTTGTGCTTTTTATCCCCATGCTCTCCTTTTCCATAGTCACCGATATTTACCCCCGTTAGTACGATTTCATTCAAACCAGCTTCCGCAATACGATAGGCGTTTTCAATTACATTTTCTAAGACATCACTTCTTGATACACCTCGAGCTCGAGGTATGGTACAGTAAGTACATTTATAATCACAACCGTCTTGAACCTTTAAAAAAGCTCGAGTTCGATCACTTACAGAATAACTGCTTTCATAAAAATCAACCGATTCTATTTCACAAGAATGTACCTCCCCTTGAGGAATTTTACTGAGGTCATGAATGTATTCATTGAGCTTGAATTTTTCAGATGCGCCTAAAACTAAATCAACTCCATCTAAAGCAGCAATTGCTTCGGGTTGTAGTTGAGCATAACAACCTAAAGCAACAACAAAACCCTCTGGGTTTTGCTTTAAAACTTTATTGACCAGACCTTTGACCCGTTTGTCAGCATTTTCAGTAACTGAACAAGTGTTGATCACATACACCTCAGCAAAGTCATCGAAAGAGACTCTTTGGTAATTTTCGTTTTCAATAGATCTTGCTATGGTAGCAGTTTCAGAAAAATTGAGCTTACATCCAAGCGTGTGAAAAGCAACCCGAACTGCATCCGTTGCTGTTTTTACTTGAGGAAGTAAAGTTTTTTCCATAGCTATCTTTAAAAACGTAATTTTAACGCAAATATATCAACAAAATAATTGATGTTTAAAGGGCCTTTATTTCATTTAAGTATCGCCTATGTAATGCTGTTCATTTTGAATGCGTGTACTGATGCGAATGTGTTGGATTCTAAAAGTGTATTCCGATACAACGAATACAGAAATGTGACCTCTTTAGATCCTGCATTTGCCAGAAATCCTCAAAATATTTGGCCGGTTAATCAACTTTTTAATGGCCTTGTTCAGTTAGATAATCAACTAAAAATACAACCTGAAATTGCAAGCAATTGGGAAATTAGCGAAGATGGGATGACCTATACTTTTAAACTTCGGGAAGATGTTTATTTTCACCCTTCTCCCCTTTTTGGAGCATCAACTACTCGAAGGGTGAATGCTTCAGATTTTGTCTTTAGCTTTAACCGACTTACCGACCCCAACGTAGCTTCCCCAGGCAGTTGGGTCATGCAGCAAGTAGCACATTACGAAGCAATTGATACTCACACTTTGAAAATACAACTTAAAAATCCTTTTCCTGGGTTTTTAGGTCTACTTTCTATGCGTTATTGTGCAGTGGTTCCCAAAGAAGTAGTCAATCACTATGGCAATCGATTTCGATCCAACCCCATTGGAACAGGCCCTTTTTATTTTAAAAGGTGGGAAGAAAACATCAAGCTTGTATTGCGAAAAAACAATAACTATTTTGAAAGAGACTCCCTTGGGAACTCCTTGCCCTACTTGGAATCCATTGCAATTCAATTCATTCCCGATATTCAAAGTGAGTTTATGTTATTTTTACAAGGCAAGTTGGATTTTATCAATTCATTGGATAGCTCTTATAAAGATGAACTTTTAACCCCTATAGGTCAACTTCAAGAAAATTATAAAAACCGTTTAGAACTTCTCAACGGACCCTACTTGAATACAGAGTATATAGGCATCTATCTCGAGAATTCAAATCCTGCAATCCAGTCACCCAAAATAAGAGAAGCACTTAATATTGGTTTTGATCGTAAATTAATGATTGCTTATTTGAGAAATAATATAGGTTATCCAGCAAAAAAAGGATTTATACCCAAAGGACTTCCAGGGAGTTCAGAACAAGACTTTAACTACAGTCCAGAAAAAGCGAGAAAACTAGTTGAGGAATATATAAAGGAAACTAATTCTCCTCCCAGACTCACTTTAACTACAGATGCCAATTATCTTGATCTTTGCGAATACCTCCAAAGGGAAATGCAAAAAATTGGAATTGCACTTGAAGTAGAGGTGATGCCTACAGCAACATTAAGACAGGCCAAATCATCGGGAAAATTAGAACTATTTAGAGCCAGTTGGATTGCGGATTACCCTGATGCTGAAAATTACCTTTCCTTGTTTTACAGCACTAATTTTTCCCCTAATGGCCCAAACTACACCCACTACCAAAACAAAGCTTTTGACTCTTTATATCGCCTTGCAATGGCAACCCCAAAAGACAGTTTGAGGTTTCAAAAATACAGGGATATGGATGCTTTGGCAATGCAACAACATCCTATAATCCCCCTCTACTACGACGAAGTTGTCCGATTTATTCAAAAAGGGGTAAAGGGAATGGAAATAAATCCCATCAATTTACTCGTGTTAAAAAACGTTTATAAGGAATAAAAAAAGCCGTGAAAACACGGCTTTGGGTAACACTAGATTGAGGGTATTCTATTCTTTTTTAAACTTCGCGTATTTGTTTTTAAACTTGTCGATTCTACCAGCGGTGTCCACGAGTTTGGATTTACCTGTGTAAAACGGATGCGAAGTTCTTGAGATCTCCAATTTTACAAGAGGATATTCAACGCCTTCAACTTCAATAGTTTCCTTGGCATTTACAGTTGATTTTGTAATAAACACATCGTCGTTTGACATGTCTTTAAATGCCACTAAACGATAATTTTCTGGGTGAATTTCTGCTTTCATAATGCTAAAATCGACTGCAAATTTAATTTTATTTTTCAAAATATCACGAACTCTTTATCTTTTTTTATCTTAGGCTAGAATTTAAACACTTTACCATGGAAAACCAGACTCCCTCAATCAAATCAACTATCATCAACTATGCCCTAATCCTCTCGGCAATCTCCATTGCCTTTAATCTAATGCTCTATTTTCTTGATATGCATTACCAACAATCACAAATGACTGGGATTGTCGGTATAGTTATCATGATTGGTGTATTGATCTATTCGTTTATAGATCATAAAAAACTAAATGAGGGATACCTCAGCCTTTCTGAAGCTCTTAAAATTGGCTTGGGAATATCGGCTCTTGCTGGGCTGATAGGCGTGGCTTATACCTTTGTATTGACTGAGTTCTTGGACCCAAATATGATGGAAAAGGCTTTGGACTTTCAACTTGAAAAAATGAGAATTGACAATCCAGAAATGACCCAAGACCAACTGGATGGAATTCGTTCTATGCAAGAAAAATTTTCGGGCCCTTTAATTCGTTCTGCTTTCCAAATCATCGGTTCACTTTTTATAGGTTTCATCATTTCCTTGATCGGGGGCTTAATCGTTAAGAAATCAAGGCCTGAATAAGCCAAATTTTGTAGTTTTGTGTTAAATGCACACTCGCTTTGAACTTTCTATTGTAATACCTCTTCTAAACGAAAAAGAATCTTTGATTCCTCTTCATCAATGGATTAGTAAAGCTTTAGATAGTAAGGCTTCTTCTTATGAAATCATCTTTATAGACGACGGAAGTACAGATGGCTCTTGGGAAACAATTAGTTCATTGGCTAAAGAATATCCAGAAGTTAGTGGAATTCGCTTTGCAAAAAATTACGGTAAATCTCAGGCATTGCACGCAGGTTTTAAAGAAGCTAAAAAAGAATTTGTGGCTACCCTTGATGCCGATTTGCAAGATTCCCCTGATGAGCTCCCAAAAATGATCCAAACACTTAAAGAAGAAAACTTGGATTTAATCTCCGGATGGAAGAAAAAACGTTTTGATTCCGTTCTTTTTAAAAATTTACCCTCCAAATTATTTAATTGGGCAGCAAGAAGGGTCTCTGACATAAAACTTCACGATTTTAACTGTGGAATTAAAGTTTATCGAGCTGATGTTGTCAAGAATATTGACGTTCACGGGGAGATGCATCGGTATATACCCGTTTTGGCATCTCAGGAAGGATATCAAAAAATTGGAGAGCAAGTAGTCCAACACCAGGCGAGACAATACGGTCAAACAAAATTTGGAGCAGATCGATTTTTTAAGGGCTTTTTAGATCTTATCACACTTTGGTTTATCAATCGTTTTGGAAAAAGACCCATGCACTTTTTTGGCCTTTGGGGGACAATAATGTTGTTTTTTGGGTTTGGATTTACCCTTTACCTTGGAATTGATAAGTTGTACTTTGATACCAATGCCCGATTAATTACAGAACGCCCTGAGTTCTATATTGCATTGACATTAATGCTTTTAGGTAGCCAATTTTTTATCGCTGGTTTTTTAGGGGAATTGGTACTGAGAAATGCGAGATTGACCCAACGCTATCACATCAAAGAAAAAACTTAACCTATGAATATTGAAACTCGTATAGCGCAATGGTTACGCACTCCTTTTGATCAGCAAACACAAAATCAAGTGGCACTTCTCGCTAAGAACCCAAAGGAAGCGGAAGACGCTTTTTATAAAGATTTGGAATTTGGTACTGGCGGAATGCGTGGGATTATGGGTGTTGGAACAAATCGAATCAATAAATACACTCTGGGTAAAAACACACAAGGACTCTCGGAATATTTAAAGGAACAACATCCAAATGAGAAAATTTGTGCTGTGATCGCCTATGATTGCAGGCATCAAAGTAAAGAATTGGCAAAAATATGTGCAGATATTTTTACTGCAAATGGGATTCACTGCTATCTTTTTAGTGATTTGAGGCCAACACCTGAGCTCTCTTTTGCTGTGAGGCATTTAAATGCTCAATGTGGAATAGTGCTTACTGCTTCACATAATCCGCCTGAATACAATGGATATAAGGTTTATGGAAAAGACGGAGGCCAGCTTGTTCCTCCACATGACGAGGCAATTAGTCAAAGAATCCTTGACACTGCTTTCGAATCCATTCAATTTGATGGAAATCCAGCCCTATTACAATACATAGACAAAGAAGTTGATACTGCCTACCAAAAAGACGTATTAAATTCAGCTTTGTTTGATAAAAGTAAGAATAAGCCACTTAAAATTGTTTTTACTCCCATACACGGAACCTCCATAACGGCCTTACCTCAGGTCCTAGAACAAGCTGGATATGACAAGCTTACTATCGTAAAGGAGCAAATTGATCCAAACGGGGACTTTCCAACTGTAAAATCTCCAAATCCAGAAGAACAAGAAGCCCTCAAAATGGCTGTTGCTTTGGCAAATGAAAAAAATGCAGATCTTGTTATTGGTACAGATCCCGACGCTGACCGATTTGGCTTAGTTGTAAAAGATGCTGAATCAGCCTGGTGTTATTTAAATGGCAATCAAATCATGGCTGTTTTAACCGATTTTTTACTTCAAAAAAGGGCAGCTGAGAATACCTTAAATTCAAATTGTTTTATTGCTTCAACCGTAGTCTCTACTCCTTTAATCCAGCAAATTGCTGTGCACCATGGTGTACAGTATAAAAATACACTCACTGGATTTAAGTGGATTGCCAAGCTTATAGAAGGCTTTCCTGAACTTGAGTTTATAGGAGGTGGAGAGGAAAGTTTTGGGTACCTCGTGGGAGATTCAGTTCGAGATAAAGACGCCATTTCGGCTAGTCTTTTAGCTTGTGAAATTGCCAATGAAGCAAAGAATAACGGATCTAGTTTTTTCGAACTTTTAATTGAATGCTATAAAAAATATGGAGCCTATAAAGAACGACTGGTATCCATTACTAAAAAAGGAAAAGAAGGGGTTGAATACATCGCAGAACAAATGGAGAATTTTAGAAAATCTCCACCCAAAAGCATCGGCGGTATTGATGTAATGATATTAGAGGATTACCTTCATCTTACTTCCTACAACTTCAAACGAAAAGAAGAGGAAAAACTTCAATACAGTCCCTCAAATGTCTTGATTTTTAAATTAGAAGACGGAACAAAAATTGCCTTAAGACCCAGTGGAACAGAACCAAAAATCAAATATTACTTTAGCATCAATCAAAAATTCGACCCTGATCAAAGCTGGAAAGAACAAGAAAAAACCCTAGAAATACGTTTAGATGAACTGAGCTCATTAATTTTGCCTTAATGAAATCATCGTTCCAAAACATCTTACAATTTGGCTGGAAATACAAGGGCTATGCATTCCTAAATATTCTATTTAACGCCCTTTACGCTCTTTTTAGCGCCTTGTCCTTTGTGTCATTAATACCCATGCTCAATGTGCTTTTCGAAACAACAGAACAACAAATTGAGCCTGCCCAATACCAAGGTCTATTCAGTGTTCACCATTACATTCGAGATAGTCTTAATTTTTATATTGCTTCACGGGTAGAGCAAGATCCTGAAACCACTTTGATCGTGGTTATTGGTTTGGTGTTGAGTTTGTTTTTTTTAAAAAACATCAGTAACTATCTGGCGTTATACTTCATTACTTTCCTACGAAACGGCATCATCAAAGATTTACGTAATGCCATTTATATAAAAATTATCAGTCTTCCTATCTCCTATTTTAGCGAAAAAAAGAAAGGGGATTTAATGGCTAAAATCACCAGTGATGTAACAGAGTTACAGATTTCATTTTTATCGATTTTGGAATTGATCGTCAGAGAGCCTTTGACCATACTTTTTTCATTGGCAGCCATGCTTTTTTTTAGTATCAAGCTTACCTTATTCGTACTCTTCTTTATTCCAATTTCAGGTTTGATCATTTCCCATATTGGTAAAAGACTTAAAGGCCAGTCCGATAAAATACAACAAGAGCAAGGTGATTTTCTCTCACTGATAGACGAAACGGTCAACGGTCAAAAAATCATAAAAACCTTTGCTGCTGGCGATCACTTTAAAGAAAAGTTTAAAGCTGCCACTACTCGCTTTTACAATTTTTCAAATCAACTTTTACACCGTGCAAGTTTAGCCGGTCCTGCAAGTGAGTTTTTAGGTATAGTGGCCATCGGAGTACTACTTTGGTTTGGAGGAAATATGGTATTGGTTGAAGGGAGTATTTCAGGAACTTCATTTATTGTTTACATGGGGTTGGCATATAATATACTTACCCCAGCAAAGGCAATAAGTAAAGCCAGTTACAGTATCCAAAAAGGAAATGCGGCTGCTGAAAGAATACTTGAAATTTTAAATACTGAAGATCGGTTGAAAGATGCTCCAAATGCAAAAAAGCTAAACTCCTTTTCAGCTTCTATTGTATTCGACAAAGTCGCCTTTCGCTATGAGGAAAATCCAGTACTAAAAGAAGTTTCCTTTAAGGTAAAAAAAGGGCAAATGGTTGCTTTAGTAGGACCATCAGGAGGTGGTAAAACAACCCTAACTTATCTACTCAATCGATTTTATGATATCGACCAAGGCAAGCTCACCATTGATGGTATTCCGATTGACCAGATTACTAAAGAGAGCCTCTATCAAAAAATTGGGATGGTAACCCAAGAATCCATACTTTTTAACGATAGTGTTTACAACAACCTTAAACTCGGAAATCCAACAGCTACAGCTAAGGAAATTGAGGCTGCTGCCAAGGCTGCCAATGCCGATGGATTCATCACCCAATTAGCTGAGGGATACCAAACACGTATTGGTGATTCAGGAAACAAACTCTCGGGTGGACAAAAACAGCGATTGACAATTGCACGTGCGCTTCTTAAAGATCCTGATTTGTTAATCCTCGACGAAGCCACCTCTGCTCTTGATACAGAAGCCGAACAACAGGTTCAAATTGCTCTAGAAGAGCTGATGAAAAACAGAACTTCCTTTGTAATTGCCCACCGATTATCGACCATACAAAAAGCAGACCTCATTTTGGTACTCAAGCAAGGGAGTATCGTCGCTTCAGGAACTCATAAAAGTCTACTTAAAAATAGTGAGGAATACAAAAGCTGGGTTCAAATGCAACGTATGGATTAAACTTTTTTAATTACCTTTTGTCTATATAAGAAATAACAAATTGTTGAAACAACAGTCCATATTTATTAGTGCACTTCGCGACCCTTTAACCAAGGATGAAGCATTTAAAAAACTCGTTTCAGAATATAAGGAACGTTTGTATTGGCACATTCGTAAGTTAGTACTTGATCACGATGACGCTCATGATGTGGTTCAAAATACATTTATTAAAATCCATTTAAACATTGATAAATTTAGAGAAAATAGCTCCCTATACACCTGGATGTATCGAATTGCGACCAATGAGTCTTTAAACTTTATTAACAGCAAGGCAGCTAAAATGGGACTGCAAAATACTGAGTGGATAGAGGCAAAAGCTGACGGACTGATGGCAGATTCTTATTTTGACGGCGATGAGGCAGCTTTAAAGCTTCAAAAAATGTTAGCTCGATTACCTGAAAAACAACGTATAGTTTTTAGTATGAAGTATTTTGACAACATGACGTATGAAGCCATTTCTGAAGTCTTGGATACAAGCGTTGGTGCGCTAAAAGCTTCTTACCACCATGCTGTAAAAAAAATTAAAACTGAATTGAATGACTGATTTCAAACAACATAATCCATTTAAAGTTCCAAAAGGCTATTTTGAAAAGCTCGAAGAAGAACTTTGTAATTCAGAAGACTCTATCTCAAAACTCAATCCTTTCAGTACTCCTGAAAATTATTTTGAGGATTTAGAGAAAAAGATACTACAAGAAGTAGTTACCTCTTCGCCTACTTCCAAAAGAAGTTCGAATAATCTGATCTATGGTTTTATTGCCTCAGCTGCAGCTATACTTCTTCTTATTGGTCTTTTTGAGCAACCCGCTACAGTTGAAATTAAAAAAGAACAAGCCTTGAATGATTTTATTGAAAGCTATTATTTGGAAGACTTCGATAGCTACGAAATGCTTTCTATAATGGAAGACAATGAAATTGAAAGCCCATTATTTGATCAAATCACTAAACCCTAAGAGATGAAAAGACTTAATGGTATTTTTATGATGCTTTCAATACTCCTAGTCTCCAATCCGACTTTTGCCCAAAAAAACAGTCGATTTGAACGATTTAAAGAGATGAAATTGAACTTCATTCTTGAGAATACCGAACTCAACAATGCAGAAATAGAATCCTTTAAAATAATTTTTGAGGAATCTGAAAATAAATATCACGATGAGGTGTGGGTACTCAAACGAAAATTAAGAAAAGAACTAACAGAGGCCTACGATACAATTTCTTCTGAAAGCGCATCAAAATACATTAATGATTATTACCAATTCGAACAACTCGGTATGACCATTAAACACAAACGAAATCAAAAGCTTTTAAAATCAATTCGTGCAAAAATAGTACTGAGAATTCTCCAGCAGGAAAAAGAATTTGACGAAATGATGTTCAAACGAATTCGGAATCGTTCAAAAGAGAAACAAAAGGAAAAGGAGAAAGAATAATACGATACCTTTACCTTTGTGAAAATACATAGAAATGTTGCTTTGGGGATTGTTGAAGGACTTCAACAAATTCTGGATAAAAATGAGGCTTTACGCCCTTGCCTTAATCGGCTTTTAAAACTAAATAGAAAATGGGGTTCAAGAGATCGCCGCCAGTTGGGAGAAGCGGTTTTGGATTGTGTACGCTGGAAACGCACCTATCAGTATCTGGGAGACCTCAACACCCAGTCAGAAAACTATTATTGGGAGCTATTAGGAATTTGGATTTTAACCAAAAAAATAGCCTTACCCGAGTGGGAAGAAATAGCCACATTAAAGCACTTAAAAATTGAGTTTCCATTAAATGCAAAAACCACTGACCGAAAAACAAGAGAGTCACTGCCTGACTGGCTTGATGAATTGGGCTTAAAAAGTTTTGATGAAGACACATGGAATAAAGAAAGTCAATCACTAAACCAAATGGCACCACTCGTTTTACGCGCTAATACGCTTAAAAATGATCCTCTAAGTCTAGTAAAACGTTTAAAAAAGGATTTTAATATTAAAGCGACTCAGTCCTCAACCATCCCAGAGGCTTTAATCCTTGAAAAACACCAAAAGCTCAGTCAAAATCCAATCTACCTCAAAGGTGGGTTTGAAATTCAAGATGCTAACTCACAACAAGTTGCGCACTGGGCCAATCCACAACCTGGAAACCTAGTAGTAGATGCCTGTGCAGGCAGTGGTGGGAAAAGCCTCCATTTGGCTGCAATCATGAAAAATAAAGGCAAAATTATTGCCTTTGATCCTCATCAAAATAAGTTAGATGAACTTCAGAAAAGAGCACTAAGAAATGGAGTCTCTAATATTCAAACCTCCACTACTGATGATACTCAACTTTATACAAAACTTATGGGAACTGCCGATATTGTTCTGATCGACGCTCCATGCAGTGGATTAGGAGTGTTGAAAAGAAACCCTGCAGCAAAATGGCAAATGAATCCAGAACGAATTGAAGCACTAGAACAACTCCAACAGCAAATCTTAGAAAAGAATGCTGTGCTTGTCAAAAACGGGGGTGCTTTACTTTATGCTACTTGCTCAATTTTTCCCAATGAAAATCAGGACCAAATCAGGCGCTTTTTGAAGTCTGAAGTAGGAAGTGTCTTTACACTTGAAAAAGAACAACGCTTTTTAACGCATCAAACTGGTTTTGATGGATTTTACATTGCCAGTCTAAATAAAATCTAAATTATTATTCATTATTAAAATCCAAATATTAATTTCGGAATCAATTTTTTGCTGCCTTTATGAAAGATAATAAAACCCCTTTTTCGCTTAAAGTTAGAATCATTCACCGCTATTTAGGTTATTTTCTAGCCGGCATCATGGCCATGTATGCACTTAGTGGCTCATTGATGATTTTCAGAAGAACAAATTTTTTGAAAAAAGAAGTGATTGAACAACAACAGTTAGCTGCAAACCTCAGTGTGGGTGAGTTGAGTTCAAAGCTCAAGATTGATGTCAAGGTCGATAAAAAAGAAGGGGATATTATCTATTTTAAAGAAGGAAACTATAATGAAGAAAGTGGATTGGCAGAAGTAAAGAAAATGAAGCTTCCCATACTTTTACAAAAAATGGAAAAACTTCACAAAGCGACTACGGAGAGTCCATTTTATTATTTGAACCTATTTTTTGGAGCTTCCTTGCTCTTTTTTGTTTTATCCTCTTTTTGGATGTTTACACCCAAAATGCCTGCATTTAAAAAGGGAATGTACTTTGCCCTAGCAGGAGCGGTATTGACCATCGTTATGCTATTTGTTTAATCCCAGGATTTAAGACCCAATAGTTTTTCTCCTAGAGTACTTAATTTTGCTGTATTGTATTTTGTCTGTTCCCAATTTCTCGGATCGCCAGGAAAAGCGTGACCCTCAGGAGCAATTCTATTTTTCCAAGAATTTATTCGCCATTCTTTAAGAGCAATATTTTCCTCTTCCGCTGGCATCATGGAGATGTATTGTGCGATTCTGACTTTATCCTTAGAATTATTTGGACGTATTCCGTGAGGTTCAAGGCTATTGAAAATCAACAAATCACCTGCTTCTAATGGAACTTTTACAAAGTGTCCTTCTAGACCTTTGGTGTCTGGCTGAAATCTATTGCGGTCTTCTGGTTGTGATTGCTTCCAGCTGTCGTAGTTTCTGTAAAGCCAGGGGATACACTGAAATCCACCCATTTCCAAGTTGGTTTGATCCGCTAAAGCCAAAACTCCTTGTACATTTTGAGGTTTGGTTTCGGGATCGTAATCCCAATGAATAAAACCTTTATACTCAAAACCAGGTTGAATGGGAAAATTGAGATTTGCTCGGTCTATAGTTGCCCATAGCTTTTCTGTTCCCCAAATATCAACAAAGGCGTTATACACCCGTTCTGTTTGTCTATTTTCCCAAAGCAACTGATGATTGTAAACTTCGACCATTCCTGTTCCCTGAAGTTCTTTCATTTGCATCTCAGCGCGAGCTGCCGTATACCAGCTTTCTGGGTTGTTGGGATTTTTTTCCTCAAATTCCCAGAGAAAATCAGCTGTTTTTTGTGCTTGTTCTCGGCTTACTGCATTTTTTATTACTACAAATCCATTGTGTAGCCAAAAATTCCAGTCTTCAATACTCAATACCCTAAGGCTATCAGATGTTGCAGAAGTCCTAAGACCAATGCTACTACTTTTAGCAGTAGAAGGATTTCCAGGAATC
>Ga0233451_10000219_pt1 | contig 60850 bp, 52 predicted proteins | sample 011ome_29_FD_183052 | JGI IMG/M metagenome (GOLD analysis project Ga0233451, IMG submission 183052) | Coastal salt marsh microbial communities from the Groves Creek Marsh, Skidaway Island, Georgia - 011504CT (spades assembly) | ecosystem: Environmental > Aquatic > Marine > Intertidal zone >... | reverse complement strand
TCAAATAGAAAATGGTGGTTTGATGCTTCAAATAGTGGAGTAATATCAAGAGTACAAAAATATATTACTTTTAATATAGATGCACCAATTATACCAGTTACAAGTGGTAATATACCATTTTTTAAATTGATTGTTGAAGATTCTAATGGTACTCAGTTGTCACAAGATTCTAGTAAAACAAGTGCATCAAATGGATATTGGGTATATCATACAGAGAATAATAATTCAACTATAGAACCATCAATCAGTTTCTCAGGAACCATACCGGTATTTGATGGTCAAATCCGGGTAAATAATACATGGCCAGGATCATGGTTGTCAAATGTTAATAGCCAGGCATATCGCATATTTACAAATTCTTCTTCTCTTCAAACAACTACACTTCAAATAACAGTTGGATTACCTTCAACATTAAGCGCTAGTAGTTCTAGTATAAGAAGTATTGATGTAGAATTCGGACAAGGACCTTAATATAAATATAAATATAAATTTAATTAATGTTAATTAATATATAAAATATTATTTGTATAATTTATATATTATGGCTAGTGATCCAGAAAAAACAGAATTACTTTTTAAAGAATTTGTAGGCGTAGTAAATGTTAGACAAAATGATCCATTTAATAGTGGTGATCATAAGTATCCATTTAGAAGTTATGTAACAAACGAATCAATATTTTCAAATAACATACCAGCTGATTTATCAAACATTACATATACTTCGTTTGGTCAAACATTATATGGGTCAACCGCATTAGACGCTAGTTTTGCGAATTCTGGTGCGGTGCTGGGGATAAGTTATGAAATACCTGGAACAGATCTAGTATTTTACTATAAGGCAGAGATGAGCCAACCTTCACCCAATACTAATAAAACATGGTATATAGATGATGGTGACGGTCTATTTAACAGTTTAATGAAAGATTCTATACCATTTTTATATGATGCAACACAAAAAAAATCGTATTTACAAACATTATGGAGTAATTCGGGGACCAATTCATTAGATGTGTATGAGTCCCCATTATTTTGGTTAATGGATTATCAGTCGGGATTTATTGAGATGTATGGAGATCAACAAGATGTTACTGATTGGATTACTACAAATGGTACTCCGCGATTATCATTTATAAAATATAATGGACCAAAAGGATCTAGTGGTGGGGGAGGCGGGGGCGGAGATGCTTCATTTAATAATTTAGATGTTTCCAATAATTTAATTGTAAATAGTACGCAGTTTTTACAAAAAATAGGTCCCAGTAATTTTACAGTAGATTCCGCATCACCATATTACAGAATTGCTAGAGTAAATATGTCCACACTTAGTACACCAGTGTCAGGATCAACTGTATGTTCTGGAAGATTCATTATAAAAGCTGAAAATAATTTAAATGTATCATTAGAATTCATTGCTGGATTTTATTGTGATAATTTTACACTTAATACATTTCCAACTAATTTAAAACCATTTATAAAAGTATTAAGCAGTAATGGTGAAGATTTAATTTCAAAATCTATAAATTTTATTGCCATAGGAATAGACGCTCAAGGAGGAATTGGACCAATTTCTTCTAATATAGAATTAGTACTAGGATTTTCTTCATCTGCTTTTCCTCTGGTAATTAATAATGCTAGTGTAAGATTATATCAAAATAATGAAGGGAAAGATACAGGCACATATAGAGATTGGTCATTAGATTCAGATTTTATTAATTATTCTGCTTTTAATCCTGGCACAGGTGCTAGTTTTTATAATATATATAAGCAATTAAATTTGGATAAATTCAATGATATTTCTTACGCAACTGGAACATCAATGGCAATGAGTAGTTTAGATTCTGAAACATTTATGGGAAATGTAAATGTAGGTGGAAAATTAACAGTATTAAATGGATTTGATTTATCAGGATCTATTAATGCTATAGATCCTTCTGGAATAATAGATATATCTGGAAATTTAATTCTAAGAGATGTATCTATGCAAAATTTGACTGTTAATCAAACATTAACAGTTAATGGTATAACAACATTAAATGATCCGGTATTTATAAATGACAACATATCATTGAAAACCGGTTCAACTATAGATGCCAGTTCAGCTATAATAAACTCGGCATATTTATATGTAGATAATATTTATGCGTTAGGGGGACCATTTAGTACTGGATCTGGAAAAATAAATATCAATGCTAATGATTTAGCGTTTACACCATTGGGTGGAGGAGGAACTATAACAGACTTAAGTAATGTAATAGCAAAAAATGGTAATTTAGATCTAAGTGGAACATTAACTTTTAACTCTTCATTATCCAGTAATAATATAATACGCGAATTATATGAAATTCAACCGGTTGGTGGTCTTGGTGGAAATTTACAAATAGAAGCTAATACTTCTTTTCAAAATAATAATTTGAGTAATATTGATATAATAATACCAGGACCTACGCAAAGTAATATATTAACAATATCAGGTGATTTATATTTTTTACCTACCGGTGATATAAGTAATGTAGATCATCTTACAGTAAAAAGAATAATGGCTTCATCTGGTTCTGATATTATTGTAAATTCAGATTTATCTATGAATGGCGATATCAATATGAATGATAATAATATCAATGATGTTAATGATACCAATATAAATAATATAAATATTAGAGGAACAAATCTATCTTTTAAAAATATATATGGAACTGAACAAGGAAGTGCTGGATTTGATCCATCTGGATTAATAATTGAAAATAGATATAATTTAGATTTAAAATCCAGTCAAGGAAATATATATGGATTAAGCGATAGTATTATTCTTTCAAATAATAGTGCAGAAAGTACAACTAATACAAACTACTTACAAATAAGAGACGGCAGTGGAATCAAAATTGTTACAAAAGTTAATAATCCAATAGAATTAAATGCTGTTGGTCCAGGTAATGAAATAAATATAACTGTTGGAGGAAACGGTGTAGTAGATTATAAAACACTATATATAGACGATAAGGTGGGACATAATTTTTCACAACGCGGAATTATAGATATATCGCAATCTGTGATATTAAATAATCTACCAACAGGAACAGAATACGTTGCTAATAATATTGGTAGCAATGTACAAGATAATAATTCTAATACCCAAGTAGTTAATTGTGAAATTCCAACTTACTGGTTAGAAAATGGTTGGAATGTTGATCCTAGTTACTCAAGACAATTATTAATGTTAGGAAGTCAAATAAAATATGATATTTATAACAATTATTTAACAGGTCCAGTGGACACGGGTGACCCAAATGGAGCAATAGATCCAACTTATAATACTCAGGCATCTTCATATAGATATTGGGATTCAACTGCTAGTAGTACACCAATCGGAGATATTGCTATATTCACTCCATTTACTTACATTGCTACTGGTGGTTCCTTAATTCCAGCAAGAATCAATATTAAAGAAAAAATATTAAGAGATGGTTGGATAACGGGATTTAGTTTAAAATGGCCTTGGGGATCAGGAGGAGGAGGAAGTATATTAGATATATCTGGAACAGCTAAATTAATATTTTATACAACAGGTGTAGGAAAATATGATAATGGTGGAACATTATCAAATATGGGAAAGATAGATTTATATACATTTACATCATCTAATCAAAGTAATTTGGGCGATGGTTTGACTATTTCATTAAATCCTAGAGATTGGATATATATTGAAGCAGAAACTGATCTAAATAATATTTTTAAAATTAGATTGGAATCAGGACAGTCAAATTCATTAGCTTTCTCAGCTACTAATAATGTAGGTATTAGATATGGTGCAATAGCCGATAGTGCTTTAAATGTAGCTTACAGTGAAAGTAGTGTAAGAGGTAGTGTATATATTTGGTCTCCTCCAAATGCTTATCCAAGTTATAAAAATTATTAATAAAGAATAATTAATAAAAATAATAAATTATTAATTATTTATTCTCCAGGTTTCATATATACTTCGTCTCCTTTATAATAACCGGCATCTACTGCTCCCTGTGTGTAGGCTAGACCTCCCCAATTAACGTCCATAGGATTTGTACTTTTTTTACCCGAACCTTCTTGTTGATGAAACATTTTATCTAAAGGTGTATATTCTCCTTCATACATATTCATAGGATCATATGCAGGATATGAGTTTTCATTGTATGGATCATCATCGCGTCCAGCATCTATTAATTTAGTTTCAGGTGGTGTTTGCATACTTAATGGTAATGCTTGATCATCTGATCCATAAGTTAATACAGGTGGAAGACCGCCCTGAGTGTCATCGGGACTAGGTCTAAATTTATATACAGGTTTGCCTTGTGCATCATATGAGTGCTGTAAAAATAGTACAGGGCACTTAATATTTTGACTTCTTTGCCAATCAATAAATTCAGTATATTCTTCTAAATTATTGAATTTGATTGGATTAACGCCAGGTATTTTTGCTAATTTAGAATTATGTAAATATATTTCCTTACCCTTTTGAATTAATATATTAGGACATGCGTTAGAATCAGGTTGAAATCCTTCAACAATTTGTTTAGAAGTATAGGTTGAACAAAAGTATAATCCTAGAATAAATATAATAAGAATAGTAATTAATTTTAACATATATATATATTTAATTAGGATAAATTATTTTTCAAATATAGATTAGGTTAATTATAATCTACAATAAATATATATATGAAAATTTTATACATAAATGGAAAGAATGCCGATAAATTTGATAAATATAATAAGAAACATCCAGTGTTTGCAAAATATTTTAGTCCAAGTTGTCCAGCATGTATAGCAATGGAGAATGAATGGGATGAAATGTGTAAAGATATAGAAAATAAATATGATACAGACTTATTACTTGCACAAATAAATCCGGATGGAATAAAAAGCTTAGAGAAAAAAAATACATATAGTGATGTATCGTATGTACCTTCTTTAATATTATTGAAAGATGGAAAGAAGGTAGATGAATATAATGGTCCTAAAAGTAAGGATAAAATGATTGAATTTTTATTAACAAGTGGATATTTAAAAAATAAAATGAATGGAGGTTCTAAAACATTAAAAAAGCGAAAGCATACAAAAAAGCGATCAAATAAAAGGAAATCTAAATGTAAAGGGCGAAAAGGGGGAGGTTCAATAATGTCAATAGAGAGAAATGATAATAATAAGAAATCTACAGAAAATGTATCAGATGATTTTAATTTTGTAGAGAATAAAGAATGGTTAAAACCATATTTAATAGCTCTGAATAATAGCTATAGTGAAGATCATATAGTAACAGCTGCAGATAGTGAATTCTTTGCGATAAATAGTGTAGATAAAGTATTTAGAGCAAAAGGATTATCAACAAAACCTTTTTGGAAATATCGTGAAGATTGGATATACTGTTCGAATATTGATAGTAGAGAATTTGATAGTAATTGTAGAATAAGTCCTGGTTTTGAAAATAGACAAGTACCTAGTTGTAGGAAGTTTAATCCTAAATTTAATAATCTAAAGCCATTAACCGATAATAAATTAAAGGATCAACTATTATTAGCTAAACAAAGCTACGATTATATAAGAAATATGAGAGAAATAGATATAATGTTAAGAACTCCTAGTAGTGATTATACAAGATTTAGTAATGAAGGAGATGAATTAGCTGGTAAAAATAAAAGGTTTATGATGAAATTGCGAGGTATTCAACGTAAACAATCAGTAAAAGATCCTTATAGAGCATTGTTATATACCTATGGATATACAAAACCTGCAACTACGAAAGAAGCGCAAGATGCAGTAGAAGATACTAAAGATTTAATGAAAGATACACATAGCATAATTAGAGAGAGATTAAGTAAAGAAAAAGAATTGGACCCATCGTTACAAGAAATTATGTCAAAGGCGATGGGGGGTAGTAAAAGGAAAACCAAAAGAGGATGTAAAGGGAAGAGAAATGGAACGGATGGTTGCAGAAAGTGTTGCAAAACAAAAAGAAAATATAATAAATGTTTAAAAAGATGTATGCATTATTAATTAGATCAATATTTTATGTACTTATAATAAAAAATTGATAATTAATTAAAGATAAAAATATAATACATATAGAATTAACAAATCATGCCTACATTAGAGCGTTCATTAAAGTTGTTGGATTTCAACATATATGATAATGTGGTTGATAAAGATACATCAAGTGGAAGTGAAGAAGGGCAATATAAAATGAAAAGAGATCTAAAGAAATTTACTATGCAAATGTTTGGTATAAATGAAATAGGTGAAACATTTTGTTTGTATGTATCAGATTATAAACCATTCTTTTATGTGAAAGTGGACGATAATTGGAATATAGATAAAAAATGCGAATTTTTAAGCCATATAAAGAGTAAAATAGGGAAATATTATGAGACTTCGATTTGTGAATGTAAAATAATAAAAAGAAGGAAATTGTATGGATTTGATGGTGGGAAAGAGCATAAATTTGTGTTATTTAAATTTGAAAATATGGTTTGTATGAATAAAGTAAAAAATTTATATTATCAGAATGGAAAGGATGGTAGAAGACTGAAAGATAATGGTTATATTTATCAAGATACAAGCACTTATTTATATGAAGCTAATATTCCTCCGTTATTAAGATATTTTCATATTAAAGAAATTAGTCCTTCAGGATGGATAAGCATACCATTAGAAAAGGCAACTACTACCGTGAATAAGATGACATCATGCAAATATGAGTATGATATAAGTAACAAAGATATAATTTCACTTAATAATAAGGAAACCATAGTTCCATATAAGATTTGTAGTTTTGATATTGAAGCTAGTAGTAGTCATGGTGATTTTCCAATTCCAAAGAAATCGTATAAAAAATTATCGAATAGTATAATGGAATATAGTGATAGTGAAGATCATGATATAACAAAATCAGAAGTAACAAAAATAATTAAAACAGCATTTGGTTATGATGATATGATTAATATTGATAAGGTGTATTCAAAGAGTAAGCCGTCAATGGTTGCGTTAAATAAATTATTGACTAGATATTTTGAAATAAATGTGAAAACAGTATCTAATGTGAATTCGGAGGAAAACACGATTGAAAAGATGTTTGAACGAATGAATAATGAGGATGTTGATGATGAGGAGTATTCATCTAAGAGAAGGATTGATTATGATTCTAATATATTAGATATGATTCATAATAAAGAAATCAAGCGTGAAGATAAGATAGATAAGATGACAGATATATTTAAAGTAGTAGGTTTTCCTGAATTAGAAGGAGATAAAGTAACATTTATTGGGTCGACCTTTTTAAAATATGGAGATGAAAAGCCTTATTTAAATAATTGTGTAGTATTGGATACATGCAGTAATGTTGATGAGATAGAAAACAGTGAAATAGTATCATATAAGACAGAGCGGGAATTATTACTTGCTTGGAAAGATTTAATTTTAAAAGAAGATCCTGATATTATAATTGGTTACAATATATTTGGTTTTGATTATAAATTTATGCATATTAGATCTCGTGAAAATAATTGTGAAGAAGAATTCTTAAAATTATCTAGAAATAATAATGAGATTTGTGGAGAGAAAGACGATGAAACAGGAAATATAAAAATAGAAGAAAGTAAGATAGTACTTGCTAGTGGAGATCATGAGCTAAATTTTATAAAAATTACAGGAAGATTACAAGTAGATTTGTATAATTATTTTCGCCGAGATTATAATTTGACATCATATAAATTAGATTATGTATCAGGGTATTTTATAGGCGATGATGTAAAAAAATATGAGCATAATAATAATTCAACAAAGATTTTCAGTAAGAATCTAACTGGTCTAGAAAATGGTAGTTTTATTAATTTTGAAGAGACGAGTCATTCTACTGACTATTATAAAGATGGGCAAAAATCCAAGGTTTACAATGTAAATAAAACAGATGGTACATTTGAAATAGAAGGTATTGAAACACCTGATATGACTAAACATGTTAAATGGGGATTAGCAAAGGATGATGTTACTCCACAAGATATTTTTAGAATGACAAATGAAGGTCCAAATGAGCGTGCAATTATTGCAAAATACTGTATTCAGGATTGCAACTTGGTACATCATTTGATGAATAAGATTGATGTTATGACAGGATATGTTGAGATGGCTAAGATTTGTAGTGTGCCGATAAATTTCTTAGTGATGCGTGGTCAAGGTATTAAATTAACAAGTTATATCGCCAAGAAATGTCGAGAAAAAAAGACATTAATGCCTGTGCTAGAAAAACCGATGTTTGATGAGGGATATGAAGGGGCCATTGTATTGGATCCAAAATGTGATTTATATCTAGACAATCCTGTTGCATGTGTAGATTATAGTTCGTTGTATCCATCATCTATGATTAGTGATAATTTATCACATGATAGTAAGGTATGGACGAAAGAATATGATTTAAAAGGAAATCAAATTAATGAGAGTGGTGAAAAAGATGAGACTGGTAGGTTTATTTATGATAATTTGCCTGATTATGAGTATGTGAATGTAACATATGATTCATTTAAATGGGTTAAAAATAGTCGTGGTAAATCTGAAAAAGTTCATTGCGGAACAAAAACCTGTAGATTTGCACAATTTCCCGAGGGTCGTGGTATTATGCCGTCTATTTTGGAAGAATTATTAGCATCAAGAAAAGCTACTAGAAAGTTAATTCCTCAACAGACTGACGATTTTATGAAAAATATTCTTGACAAGCGACAGTTAAGTTATAAATTGACTGCTAATTCATTGTATGGTCAATGTGGTGCAAAAACAAGTACATTTTACGAAAAGGATGTGGCTGCATCATGTACGGCAATAGGTCGTAAATTATTGACATATGGTAAGCGTGTTATTGAAGAAACATATGGTGATTTAATTGTAGATACAACAAAATATGGAAAGGTGCATTCAAATGCTGAATATGTATATGGAGATACTGATAGTGTGTTCTTTACATTTAACTTAAAAACTCTAGATGGAGAAGATATTCGAGGGAAAAAGGCTTTAGAAATTACAATTGAGTTGGCCCAAGAAGCGGGAGCCTTAGCGACACAGTTTCTAAAAAAGCCACATGACCTGGAATATGAAAAGACATTCATGCCCTTTTGTCTTCTATCAAAAAAGCGTTATGTGGGGATGCTATATGAAAAGGATCCTAATAAATGTAAAAGAAATAGTATGGGTATTGTATTGAAGCGTCGTGATAATGCTCCAATTGTGAAGGATGTATATGGTGGCATTATTGATATTCTAATGAAAGAGAAGGATGTTCAAAAAGCAGTTGATTTTCTACAATCATGCTTACAAAATATAATTGAAGAAAAATATCCAATGGACAAGTTGATTATTACCAAATCCTTAAGATCAAATTACAAAAATCCAAAACAAATTGCACATAAAGTATTAGCGGATAGAATTGGAAAACGAGATCCAGGTAATAAACCAAGTAGTGGAGATAGAATACCTTTTGTATATATCGAAACAAAAAAGAAAAACGCACTTCAAGGAGACAAAATAGAAACTCCAGACTATATAATTAAGAATAAGATTAGACCGAATTATTCGTTTTATATTACAAATCAAATTATGAAACCAGTTCAACAAGTATTTGCACTAGTACTAGACAATATTGATTCATTTAAAAGAAAGAAGAGAAACTTTCAAATGAAGATAGATACATTAAAACAAACTATAGATGACGATGAGAAACTTGCAACAAAGATTCAAGATCTAAAGAATAAAGAGGTGAAGATATTATTATTTGATAAGTACTTGAGAGAAACTGATAATATGAAAAATAATATGAAGTCACTTAAATCATTCTTCATGTAAAGAAAAATTCCAGTCTTCTAATAATCCGCCCGCTTTTATATTAGGAGAAAATGCTGGGTCAAGTATTTCTGTATTTTCCCTGATAATATTAACTTTATTAATATTGTTAATATTATTGGATAATAATAGATCTAATAAATATTTATTAAAAATATTTTTTTTAATTCGATCTAGTTGAATACTATTTTCGGTGGCATTTTCAAATGTTATTTCACAATAACCTTTTTTATAGTTATATTTATCATCGTCGTCATTGTTATTATCATTAAATAAATTTATTTTAAATGTATTGTAATGCAAATGATTTATTATTTTAAAATTATGATATAATTTATTAAACAATAATAATGATAATATAAATAAAATCATAATATATTATAGCACGAATTCTATTTAAATGTTAATAAATTGGATGCAATCCAGGCCCCTATAGAAATCCACATAGTATAAAAAATATTGCCAGATTCATGAATAACCCATCTAAATGCAGTACAGTGTGGAGCCATTGAGAGAAAAGGAGAAAGAAATACTCCCATAATTGTATTAGAAATACAAAAATAAATATAAAACTGGGAGCAAATATAATGTAGAAAAATCCACGACAAATAAAATAATAACATTGGTCTCATATTATTTAATAACTTAACTAACATATCAATACTATATTGCAATGATTTTGACATAATTATATACTATTGTATGTAGAACTTTAAATATATTTTAAATATATTACTCTACATCATCAACTTCATCTTCATCTTCATCTTCATCTTCATCATTATAATTGGCAGTGTTATTATTAGTATTTCTATAAGTAGAATCTGATAATGATGAGAATATATTATCTCTAAATTCATTAGAAGATATATTAGAAAAGGTGACAGTATCTCTAGGTGTTTCAATTACATATTCTAAATTAAAAAGGTTTGATGAAATATCATTATTACTTACTAAGCTTGATGCTAATGAAGTTAAAAATGAATTGATCAAATTAGAATTATTGGTAGAATTATTGGTAGAATTATTGGTAGAATTATTAGTAGAATTATTATTAGAGATGTCATTAGAATTATTAGTAGAATTATTAGTAGAATTATTAGTAGAATTATTATTAGAGATGTCATTAGAGTTATTGCGATTAGATGTTACATTATTATTGGAATTATCGTGTCTATCGTCATTATCATTAACATAATTATTAGAATTATAAGTTCTAATATCATATCTACATACTGGACAAATAACACTTCTATCAAACCAGTTTAATAAAGATTCACTCATAAAACAATGACCACAATGCCTAATACGTCTAATACTATGATTTTCTTCAAAAGGAGTTTGAGTAATTGGACATATATTGTTTTGAAGATCATTTGAAAAATGAATAATTTCGGTAGAAATATTAATTTGTCGTCTGGAAGGTCTAACAACAACTGGGGTTAGGTCAGCATATGGGTTATTAAACATAGTAAGTATAGGTGATAATTCATTGAATATTGAAGAATTTCTATTAGCATTTCTATTAGCATTTCTATAACTATTTCTAATGACATTATTTCTATTAGTATTATTATGGTTTATTTGTCGATTATTACGGTCATTTGTAGAAATAATAGGATTGCGATTATTACTATTTCTTGTATATCTTAATATATCGTTATTATTACCTCTATATCGATGTTGCATAAATCCGGTTGGTATATTTATGCTATTATAATTATTGCGTTCATTGTCTTCTGAATTATTTCCCTGCCGATTATTTAGATTTGTAGATAATTCTCTAATACCGGATTCTATGTGATTAATCGTATTTAATGTTTGATTATAATTAATTAATGTTTGATCTAATAATGTGTTATATAAATCAATAATTCTATTATTTATGCGAGTGTCCATATGAATATATTATTCAATAATATTTAAATATTAATAATATTAGTTTAAAAATTACTTACTATTATTATTAATGACAGAAAATAAGGGCTTAACTGGATTGGCAAATTTAGGGAATACATGTTTTATAAATTCATGTATGCAAGTATTAAGTCACACATATGAGATTAATAATTTTTTTGATAAAGATGATGGTAAATATAAAGATAGATTATCTGCTTATCATGATAAAAAGTATATAATAGATTCAAAATTATTGATAGAATGGGATAAATTAAGAAAATTAATGTGGGAAGAAAATAGAATAATTTCTCCAGGTGGATTTTTAAAAGCGATACAATATGTTGCCCGACAAAAGAAGAAGGATATATTTACAGGATATGCTCAAAATGATTTGCCGGAATTTTTATTATTTATAATAGATTCATTTCATAATGGAATGAGGCGTGAAGTAGATATGGTAATCAAGGGTAAAGAGAAAAATAATACAGATAAGATGGCGGTGGAATGTTATAAAATGATGAAAGATATGTATAGTAAAGAATATTCCGAATTTTTAGACATATTTTATGGGATACATGTATCTATTTTAAGCAATGAAAAAAAAGTAGTAAGTTCAAAGGCGGAACCATATTTTATAATAGATATACCGATAAATCTAGATAAGTCTTCATGTAATTTAATAGATTGTTTTGATAAATATTGTAGTGAAGAAATATTAGATGGATATATGAATGAAGAAACAAAACAAATAGAGCAAGTAACAAAAAAAATAAGATTTTGGAGTTTGCCTAAGATATTAGTATTGGATATTAAAAGATTTACATATGATGGAAAAAAGATTCAGCGTCCAATTGATTTAGAATTAGATAATTTAGATTTAAGTAAATATGTATGTGGATATGAGAAAGATTCCTATAAATATGAACTGTATGGAGTATGTAATCATAGTGGTGGAACCTTAGGTGGTCACTATACTGCAACAATAAAAGTAAAAAATGGTGATTGGTATTTGTTTAATGATACAAATATATCAAAAATAAATTTTACTGGGTTAAATAATACATCTGGATATTGTCTTTTCTACAGAAAAAAATTAAATAAATAATATATATAACAAAATAATGATATTAACTTATGATTCAGTATTAGGAATTCCAACAATTCAACAAAGTGGAGAAAATTATGATAATAGTTCAGGATTAAATTTAGGTATTCCTGCAGTATTGTTTTTAGGTTTGGTAATATTAGTATTTATAATATTATTCTCTAGTTTAGGAAAAAAAGGTGACTCAGTATCTGGTGGTGATAATGATAGTAATGGTTCAATGAAATTATTAACTGTATTATTGGGAGGTGTATTAATTGTGGTTGTATTGTTAAATGGATTACAATATTTTTTTAATATTAATTTAACAGCTCGTTTAGATAATTTATTTACTGATACACCATCTATAGATTTACAAGTGCAACAAGAATCATCGACAGGTGCAGATGATGAAATAGCACCTGTACCCGAAATTAAATTAAAAAAACAAGTATTTCATGTGCCTGGAAATGAATATTCGTATGATAATGCTGATGCCTTATGTAAAGCATATGGTGGTCGTTTAGCCACATATAATGAAGTAGAGCAATCATATAAAAATGGTGCAGAATGGTGTAGTTATGGATGGTCTGATAAACAACTAGCATTATTCCCAACACAAAAGGATACATGGAATTATTTACAAAAAGTAGAAGGACATGAGAACGATTGTGGCCGTGCTGGAATAAATGGCGGTTACATTGCAAATCCGAATGTAAGATTTGGGGCAAACTGCTTTGGATATAAGCCAAAGATTACACAAGAAGAGAAAGATATAATGAGTTCTACACCATTATATCCTAGAACATTAAAGGATATACAAGAAGAGAAGCGTGTAGACTATTGGAGAGAAAAGATTCCAGATATATTAGTGTCACCCTTCAATAAAAGTGTATGGAGTTTAATTTAAATGTAAAATAAATATTGTGTATTATAATTTACAATATTTATTAAAATATAGTTGTTACATTACTAATTTATATAAAAGATTACTTTTGTTTTCGTGACATTTTTGATTTCTTTTCTCTCTTCTTTCTGGTTTTAATAGCGTGTTGTTTTTTTGAATTAACATCTACAATACTTAATAGTTTGTCATAAATAGAATTATCAATAGTTTCACCCTTATTTTCATATTTGATTAATTTATTCTTTTGCAGATTTTTTTGTGTATATAATAATCCTGCAGGTACTGCTAAATCTTTTAGTGATTTTAATATAACGGACGATGTTAATGCTGTTCCACCGGTTTGAAAATTATTATCACTATCATTATCATTATTGTCAGTATTATTATTAATTGTTTCTTTTAACAATTCTGAATTTAAAATAAATCCTCCACCGGATAGGGTTCCTTTATCATCATTCATAAATACAAAATCATTATCAAAATCAATATCTAAAAAGTCGGTCATATACATATTGGTGACATAAATTAATTATTATAAAACCGCTTAATATCAGGACTAATTTTAACTTCTCTTTTCTGCTTAATATATTCCATTATTTGAGATACTTCGTCTTCGTTACTAATAATATCATTAAGACATGATTCTAAAAATCCTAATGTAATAGGAGATGTTTGCTTATTTTGAGCGAATTTGAGTTTTCCATCTGTGATTTTAATAGTAGATGATGCTAAGTTATTATTATCTGCAAAATCAATAATATTAGATGTTAAATCATTTCGTTGATTCCTAATATCCTTTGCTTTTTCATTTAAAATTTTCAATTGTGAATCTAAAGAGACCCATGTCTTAATATTCTGTTGAAATCCGTCCATTATATAATTCAAATTTATATATCTAAATATTTTTAAACATATATAAATTATTTATCTTCTTTTTCTAAAGGAGTGTTTTTTATAAGATTTATGTCCGTGACGGTGTCTTTTTTGAGATTTCTTTTGAGCGGCTAAAAGACCGAAGGGTACAATTGCTTGACTTACTAAACCCATCATACCACCCTTTTTCTTTCTTCCACCAGACATGCATCCACATCCAGGGCCACCAGCCTTCTTAGATCTTCTAGAACGGGAGGCAGATCTAGAACGAGAGGCAGATTTAGATCGGCGAGCAGATCTGGAACGACGAGCAGATCTGGAGCGGCGAGCAGATTTAGATCTGCGCTTTCCACCACTCATAGGTGCGGGAGCCATATCTTTGGGCATAGGCCATCCTCTTGCTTCAACTTGACATACTCCATATTGAGGTCCATCTGAATATGAACATCCAGATGCATTAGATGATTGATCGTTTGCGGAATCCATTTATAATATATAAAAATATTTTTATTAAAAAATACATTAAATGATTTAATAAAAATTATTTAACGGCGTCTATAGCTTTTGGATCTTTTGTGGTGTTTCATACTCTTCTTTCTTTGGGTTCTCTTTTGAAGAGAGTAAAGTCCAAAAGGGACTAAAGCTTCGCGAACCATGGCACCCATTCCCATACCACCCTTCTTGCTCATTTTCATACCACCCTTCTTTTTCATTCCGCAAGAAGAACCGGCTTTCTTGGCTCTTCTGGAGCGAGAAGCAGATCTGGAGCGAGAAGCAGATCTGGAACGACGAGCAGATCTGGAACGGCGTCTACCACCTGTCATAGCTGCAAGCATTTTACCCATAGACTCGGATTTAACATCCATAGGAGGCTTAGAATCACTAGCATCACTGCTTGGATTTCTCATACTTTCATGTTGATTTCCCATATTATATAATATCTAAATATAAATTTATTTTAAATTAAAAACCTTTAAATTATTACGCAAGAGTAAATAAAATATTCCTAAAATTAGTAAAAAACTGATAATTACAAAAATTAGAGATAAATATATATATGGATATATTTCTTGAACTAACAAACTTATTAAGGGTTTAAATAATTCTTTTAATTCTTTTTTAACATCTTCTCTAGATAAAATAGTCAAACATTGTTCTATTAATTGTTCTTTCATTAAAATACTATATCAAAATATTTATTAAAATTTAGCGTGTTATTTTCTAATATATTTAATCTGAATTTTAGTATAATGGAGCAAGAGATATTCTTTACTAACAACGACTTTGATTTTTCAAATATAACTATATCTCAACCTGTTGCCGTACAAGGGGGAGCATATTTTACAAAAATAAAATGTAATAATAATCCATTTTACATTCAAACACTTAAATGTTTAACTAAACAAGGGTTAAACGAAACCGCTAAAAAGGCATATATTGATTTAATGTATACAAATGAGGATGATGCAACTATTGAGTGGTTTGAAAAATTAGAAGAAACATTAACAAACTTAATATTTAGTAAAAGAGAATTGTGGTTTCAAAACGAAATGGATATGAGTGACATTGAAAATAATTTTAATCCTGTCACACGTGCTTATCGAGGTGGTAAATATCATTTAGTAAGAGTTAATATTCCTAAAAATAAATCTATTAATTCGCAATACTATTGCAATATGTATGACGAAAATGAGAATATAATTCCTGTTCAAGAATTAAATGATAAACATCATATAATTCCTATATTAGAGATTCAAGGTATAAAATTCTCAGCTAGAAGCTTCCAAGTAGAACTTGTAGGAAAACAAATTATGTTATTAAACAATAAACCTATATTTAACTCATGTTTAATCAAAAAAAATACATCAGACAACATAATTATAGATGAAGTGAATACTTTAGCTAAAGTAAATACTGATATGGAAATAGATTCTCATGAAGAACATGCTACTGCATTATCTAGTGAAGAACAAACAGAACCTGATAATTCTAGTGAAGAAGAATTGCAACCTGCTAATTCTAGTGAAGAAGAAAATAATAGGAGTGACACTAATATTAATATTATAAATGAATTATTAGAAGAGGATACTGACACCAAAGACAGTAACATAGAAGAACAATCAGTCGATATAATAGATGATATATGTAGTGAATCTGAAAAAAATGATGGTGAAATAGAATCGAATGTGATTGACAATACAAATAATAATAAACCAAAAAACCCAAATCATTTAGAAGAAGTTTCGGATAATATTATTATTAGTGAAAATGTAGCAAATATGAAATTAAAAAAACCAAATGAAGTTTATTATGAAATTTATAAAATAACAAAACAAAAAGCAAAGGAGCATAAAAAGGCAGCAATCAGCCATTATTTAGAAGCAAAAAAAATTAAAAACACATATCTTTTAGAAGATATTGATAATAGTGATTCTTCAGACGATGAATCATTAGACGGATCAAAAAAACTAGCAAATGAGATCAATGATTTAGTAGAAGAATTATCATAATCTATTATTTAGAAGATTAATTGCAAATATGTTTTTAATTACAAAAAAATATTTTATCATTTATTTTATATAAGATGTCTGACATAATGAAATCACTCAAGAAGCTTAAAATAGAGCATGTGGTACTTTTTGTAATTGGAGCTTTATTTATCATGTTCCTTGTTAATTCATACAACGGTTCCAAAAACAGTACTTCTGAGCAAATGAGCAGTGCTAGAATGCAACAAGAGTCATATAGCAAGATGCAACAACAACAACAACCTACTGGTGTTCAACCATCTCAACCTATGGGACAAAATGAAACATATGCATCTGCTACTGGTATGGCTACTTCTAACCAAGGATTACCTCCTTCATGCTCTAAGGAGCCTGTAGCTGACCCTTCTGAACTCTTACCTAAGGATACTAACAGTCAATGGGCTCAACTCAATCCTTCTGGTTCCGGTGATTTAGAGAATGTAAACCTTCTTCGTTCAGGATATCATATGGGAATTGATACTATTGGAAACACTTTAAGAAACGCCAATTTACAACTTCGTTCTGAACCCGCCAATCCTCAAGTAAATGTAGGTCCTTGGAATAATACTACTATTTCACCTGACACTATGAGAGTTCCTCTTGAAATTGGACAAGGAAAACAATAATTAATTAATAAATTAATCTAATTAATATTATACTAATTTATTATATATGAAATTAAAAGTCAATACTTTTGGTATTATCATAATTCTATTTATTATTTTAGTAGGTTTAAAAATATATTATGAATCTGATGTATTTAATCTAAGGTGTATTGTTTCAAATGTAGATGGGAGAAAATATTGCGTAAGGGAACGCAGAAATATACAAAAGGCATCAAATCTATTAGCATCTACTACAGATAAAATGTCTTCTCTTGTTGAATATATGGGAAATAAGTATTCTAATAGAGAGAATGTTAATAGATTAGTTGAAAACTTTAATCCTTCTACTATTAAAGAAACATTACCTACTAGTGAATATACGGCATATAGTGAAAATAAAGGAGAGAAATTAGCATTCTGTTTGAATAAAAAAAAAACTGATAATGATAATTTAATTGATTCAAATACTTTAACATTTGTAGCTATTCACGAATTATCTCATATTATGAGTGCTACTGTAGGGCATAATGATGAATTTTGGAATAATTTCAAATTTTTATTAGATAATGCAGTAGATATGGGTATTTATACCCCTATAGATTATAAGAAAAACCCAAAAAATTATTGCGGTATGGATATTACTGATAATCCTTATTATGATTTATAATAATTTTATTTTATCAGGCGTGGTTTGCTTTTCATGTGTAGTATCATTTATGTTCCTTATTGTAAAATAATACTCAGGATAATTATCGTAATGAATATCTATAATTATCCATTTACTATCTTTATGTAATACATGCATGTTTTTTTTTGCCTGTTTATATACTATTAATGCCGAATTCTTATTTCTCTCTGTATATTCATTTAATACTACTTTCTCAACTATAAAATAGTTATTTGGAATCTTCGGAAAAAATACATCACACTCATAGTCGTCTTCAATATATGTTACAAATAAAAAATTTAATAAATTTAATTTGATAAATTGATTATAAATATTGCTTCCCCCTATTACCCAAATTTTATCGTATTTTCTCTCTTTACAATGTTTCATCACCTCATCTATTGAATCAAATGACTTTAACAATTTATTGTTTTTACATTCATCTATATTTATTGTTTTTGATAATATTAAGTGATCTCTACCATTTAAAAAGGGTATGCTGTCCCAAGTATTTCTACCCATGATTATTGCATTATTTCCATTACCAATAGTTGTTTTTTTAAATCTTTGTAAATCCGTTTGTAATATCCATGGAAGTTTGTTATTCAACCCTATACCTCCATTCTTACATACAGCTACAATTCCATTAATATGCATAATATATATATAAAATAATATTTTGATTTTATATATAAAATGGCTGAAATTATTAAAATATATCAACAAAATAACATAAATAATATAGATACAGTTTTTGTGTTTTTTGGCGAATTATATACTGAAGATGTTAATGATTTATTTAAAACAAATCCAGAAAATGAAATTTTTAAGGATGTATTTAGTAGTTATGAGCTAGAAATTATAAATGAACAAAATGTTAATGTTAAATTTAACAATCAGAGAATTTATTTAGATGATTCAATTGAAACTATTAAAAAAAAAATATTAATGTTGAACCCAGATGAATTCTCATTTGATGAACTATACTTATATGCAAAACATATTCAAAAACTTAATAATACATATATTTACGAAAGTTTAACAAATAAAGGTCAAAATTATATTACACAAGATACTCTTTTACAGTTCTTATCAAATATTAAAGATTTTGATATTAAAACCTTGACTCTTAAACACAAATACGATTTTAATGATATTATCTCTCTTGATATAACCAATAAGCCACAAATTACTAGTTTTCCACTAGGGCAACATTTTATTATTTCAGATAATTTATATAGTTTCTCTGTTGATCCATTTCGATCAATTAAGTATAGCAATATTCTAGATTCGCATTCCGAATCTATTATTACTACTACTAACAAGGATCTTCTTTTAAATTATGGTTTCCTTTTTGAAAACTCTATTTTCTTATGTCATGCATCAGATGTTATTGAAAATGCTATTATGAAAAATCTATCTGAAAAAACAACCATTAGTATATATTATCCTTTTTTATATGAACAAGCTATTTTTGATAAATCTTTATTAGAGTCAAAAAAATATACTCTTATTGATAATAATAAAAAATTATTAAATGATAAATTTCAAAAGCAAGTCGATAATATTAATTTATTTTATGATATTTATAACTCAAGAAAATCTGAACTCGATTACATTGAACAAGGTATTCGTGGTATTAATTTTACTATTTCACAAGATTATCAATATACCATTCCATTAGACATTATATTTAAATTAGTAAATGCTAGAAAGGAAATCCCCATTATTAAATTTAATCCGTCAAAAAAACAAGAAAATATTTATAGAATATTTTGCGATAAAATATCTAAAAATGGAAAAAAAATCCCATATTTATCAAAAACTATGATATTAAAATTAACTAAAAGCATGGGAACATCTAAACAAGTAGCCTGTTATATTGAACATGTCCATAACAATTCTATTATTCCTATTATTTTATCTTTTGACATGAATGCAAACATTAATATAGCTATTGAATTGAAAGAAACTATGTCTATTAAGTCACTCGAAGAACTATTAAAAGCTGCAGTTAATCCTATTATTGATATAATTAAAACATATTTACTCAACAGTGGATATGATATGAATCTGTTTAATAGTTTATACGATAATAATATTGATATACATAACATTCTTTATAATGCTTACATATCTATTGATAAAAATATTAACTTGAATAGTATTGTAGGATGTGTTTCTAGTGTATTTAATGTTGTTATAGGTGAATTAAAAAAAGGAATTATTATGAGATATAAGCGTGTATCAAATTTTAACGAAATGGACAGTACTGATGCATTTATTGTTGAGTTGTTAAATCGATCTAATGAAGATGAAAATATTGTAAAGGCAGTCATGGACAACTTTCAACTTACTGAAACTGACGCACAAATAAAAATTGCTACTCTTCTTAACAGCTTACAATTAATTCAAAATCTAGGTAAGAATAAAAAACTAAAAATAAAAAATAATCCTGGATTCTTAACAAAAATTACACAAGACCAGTTTAAACAAAATATAATGATTGAAATGGAAAATATCAACAACATCTTTTACATGAATATCATACCTACATATATTGATTCTATTATTCGTATTACACAACAACCCAATTCAAGCGACACTGCAGTATCAACTATTGATTCTTTATGTAAAACTCCAACTATTGAAGATGTTGATGTAATAGATGAAATCGTTGCTGATTCTGAAAAACCAATTACCGAAAATATACCTGTGTCAATTGTAGCGCAAGATTTAAAGTTTGGTGATGAAATATTAAAATCATCTGATAAGTCAGTTAATGTTATGGATTTTTTATTTGATGAAAGTGATGATGAAAGTGATGATGAAAGCGATGACGAAAAACCAACTGATAAAATGACAGGTGGTGTTGATAGTGACAGTGATGATGAAGGTATAGATATTGATTTAGATGATAGTGATGATGAAGATATAGATATTGCAGCAGATGATAGTGATGACGATAGTGATGAGGGGGGTATAGATATTAATCTAGATGATAGTGATGACGAGGATGATGAAGATATAGATATTGACTTAGATGAAAGTGAAGCAGAGCAAAAGGAAGAGAAAATTTCACAAGAAGCAGAGCAAAAGGAAGAGAAAATTTCACAAGAAGCAGAGCAAAAGGAAGAGAAAATTTCACAAGAAGCAGAGCAAAAGGTAGTAACAAAAAAATCTATAAAGAAACCTAAGCTGAATATTAAGGGGGATAATAAAATTCAAAAGGATATAACTGGAATGAAAATATCTGATCCAAATCCATTTTTTAGAATGATGAGAGAAAAGGATCCAACATTATTTGTAACTGATACAGATGGTAAATATCAAGCATATTCACGTTCATGTCCATGGAATACAAGAAGGCAACCAGTTATTTTAACAGACGAAGAGAAGGAAAAAATAGATACTGAACATCCTGGATCATATGAACATGCTATAAAATATGGTTCTAATCCTGATAAACAATATTGGTATATATGTCCAAGGTATTGGGATTTAAAAAATAATGTCAGTTTAACAGAGGAAGAAGTAGAAAGCGGGAAGTATGGTGGTGTAATTCCACAAAAAATAAATGGAAAACCAACTAAAGTGGTTCCACCTGGGAAAAATATATGGGAATTTACTGATCCCAAAGTACATAATGATAAGGATGGTAATTATGTTACACATTATCCTGGATTTTTAAAAGAGGATGCACATCCTGATGGTCTATGTGTTCCATGTTGTTTTAAAACATGGGATAGTGAGTCACAATTAAATAGACGAAAAAAATGTAATCAAGATGTTAGTGAAAAAATAGATGATATAGCAGATAAAAGGCCATCAAAACAAGATATGGATGAATACATAAAAGGTCCTGATAAATTTCCATTACAAGAGGGTAGATTAGGATACTTACCAGTACAGTTACAACGATTTTTAATGGTTACTAATACAAGTTGTCACGTTAGTAAAATAAACACAAATTTAAGAAAAAACAAACCCTGTTATTTGAGAAAAGGAGTAGAAGGATTAAAAAAGGTCTCATTTTTAGGATGCATAGCAGATATATATTCAGAAGTAAATGAGAACAAAGTAGTTTCTATTAAAACATTATTAACTGATAAAATATTAAAAATATTAACTATAGATAATTTTGTTCAATATCAAAATGGAAATTTAGTAACTGAATTTCAATCAAAAGAGTTAAAAAATATAAATGTCGACGAATATTCTGATACAAAAGTATATAAATTATTTAATGATAAAAATAATATTCAATTAGAAAAGATAGTTAGTGCATATAAAAATTTTAAAGATTATTTAACATCACCTAATTCAGTTATTGATTATACATACTTATGGGATTTAATATGTGAGAGAAATGAATTATTATTTCCAAACGGAATAAATATGATTATATTAGAATTACCACAAGATGATATAACATCGAATGTAAATATAATATGCCCTAGCAATATTTATTCCAATAACAAATACGATGAAACAAAGGATACTATAATATTAATAAAAAAATACGAATTCTTTGAACCAATATATATTGTAACTGACAGTTCAAAAGGAAATATCACAAAAATGAATGCAATTAAATTATACACACCAGAATTATTTAAAAAATTACCAAATCTTGTAAAAATAAATAAAAACATTCGAGATATTTATAGCTCTATGTGTAAGCCGATGCCTAGTATTTTAAATATAGCAAATAAATATAATTTCAAGGAGATAAAATTTGTACATAATCATACTTTAAATCAGATAATAGATATATTAAACACTCAAAAAATAGAAATAAACAACTTAGTAGTCAATTACGATAATAAAACAATAGGATTAATAATATCAAATGAAGGTAGAGAAGGTTTTATTCCATGTTTTCCTTCCGAGATGATATTAGAATATGATATCATATCTATGGATGATTTATCAGAGTATACTATGACATTTGAAGAAACTATAGATTTTTTACAAAATATAAAAAAGAAAAGTAATAATAAATTGTTATGTATGCCGCTTGTAAAAATAAAGGATAATGGATTAATTGTTGGTATTTTAACAGAAACAAATCAATTTATAGAACTAAAAGAGCCAGAGCAAGATAGTGACATGTCTTTAAAATATAGTATTGATGATGAGAATTATTATGATGTAGATAAAGTTGTTCAAAATAGTGATAAAATAGATAATGAGAGAAAAGAATATATTAAAAAAATAGAGCTAGAAACAAAGATGTATAATGCTTTTAGAAATAAACTGAAAAAATTATTAAGTTCGTTTGACAATATAGCAATTAGAGATGAAATAGAAAATATATCTAATTCAAAATATTTAATATATCACTTACAATTAGAAAAATTAATTACATTATTAAAAAGAATAATGAATGATCATGTAGAATTTGTAAATGTCACTCCAAATAAAATATCATTAATAGAAGAAAATGTAAATAGCAATGGTGAATTATTAATAACAAAACAAAATCTAATGACTAAATTAGATAATGAAACAAATTATTATAGTAAATTAGCAGATGAATTAATTAGATATAATAGAATTAAATTATTCATGTTTGAGCCAAAAATGTTTTTAAATTTCAGTGACATGAAATATAATTTATCTAGTAATGAAATTATATTATTGCAATCATTATTAACTCAAGATTACTTTGACGATTTAGTACCTATTAGTGAAAATAAATATATATCATTTAATAGTTATGATAATGTAGAGCCAAATCTAACTCAAAAATATGACAATGAATATATAGATGATTCTGTAGTAATAAATAAAGATCTTAGTGATGATAAACCTATGAAATCTGATTTTAAAATATATTCTAACTGCAATCATAATATTAAAAATATTTTTTCTCAATTAAAAGTAAAATTCTCGGGTGGATTCAAAGAAATAGAATTTTCCGATGAGAATTATTCATGTACTTTTGATGTAGCAATAACACTTGTGAATAATACTATATCTAACAAAAAAACCATAATCGAATTAAAAAATATACTGATTGATGAATATAAGAAACTGTTATTATCAAATAGCGAAAGTATAAAGAATATATTGAATAAATATATTAGACCCGCCGAATATGCATTGTTTAATTATAATGAAATTACTATAGACGAAATAATATTAAATGAAAAATATAATTTAAATCCAATTGATATAATGATATTATCCAAAAAATATAACATACCTATTATATTTGTAGCTTCTAGACAGTTCAAAGAAAATGATAGTCAATATATGAAATTCAATGCAACAAATGAGGCATATATTATAAGAGTGCCTGGATTCAATAAATATAAAATAAAACCTTCAAAATATAGAATGTTATATAAGAATAAAGATGCATTAATTGATATATCATCAATATCTAATAAAGTGACAAGACAAAATATAGAAGGAAGTAATATAACTATAGAAACTGTACTTAATTATTACAAGAATTATTCTGAAGAATTAGACGAAACAATTGATACTATTAATGATAAAAATAAATCTAAAGCAAAAAAATTATCATCTAAGTTAAAGCTAATTGATTAAAAATAAACTATATGAAATTTATATAAATAGTGTTATTTATATAAATATATAATGACAACTACATACGAGATTGAACCATCTAATAAGAGTGCTATATATACTATAGAAGAATGGAATATAACTACGCCAACCGGCAGTGATGTAACATTGTTGTATACACAATGTTGGGATTATGGTACATTTGAAATAACCGTAGATGAAGATAAAATAGACAAGCTAATTACTTCATCTCCTATAATTATTAATGATCACGGAGGATGTATAAATACATTAGAAATGGGATGGTATTATGAGCATAAAATTAAAAATGTAGATAAATATACTGATGAAGAAATAAAAGAGATCAATAGATTAATTTATACAGATATTGAAGAAAGTGAAGACAATGATACTGACTATGATGAAGGGTGTGTAGATACTGGTATATTAGAAGATAATGGATGGACATTAGAAGATACTATTTATGAAGTATATGATGGAGTTGAAATAATAGGTTATTAATGACCATCATTATCGTCGTCATCATCATCGTCGTCATCATCATCGTCATCGTCGTCATCATCGTCGTCGTCATCTAATGGATCACGAATCAATGATTGATTATAAAATATAAAATCATGAATATCATTATCGTGTGTCTCATCATCATCATCATCATCATCATCATCATCATCGTGATCATTATTGGATACATGTTCATGAATATTATTTGATATATCTGTATTAACTAATTGTAACCTCTGTTCAAGTGCATTAATGATATAATCAATATCATTGCTATTAATTTCACTGGAATTATTGGTATATGTAATTGAATTAGTCTGCAGTTCATTAACCATATTAATTTCGTTTTTAATATATTTATGATAATTATTATTATTGATAATATTAATTTGAGTTATATCAAATATATGTTTTGATATAGAATCATTAATTTCTTTAATGCTAATACTGGAAATTTTTGGTTGATATTTTTTATTAAATGTATTAAAACATGAATAAATTGTATTAGGTATATAATCTATTACAAAAGCCTTATTTTTTATAAATATCAAATCTGGTTTTGGTATATAAGCCGAAAAAAATAAAAAACAAGATTCTTTATGTTCATAATATATTTTGCTAATATAAAACAGCTTAATAATATTCCTTAATAATATTCTACGGCCGAACATAGGTTGTTGTTTTTTAAAAAGAGCTAATTTTTTTTTAAAAAGGACATTATTAGCAATTCTAATATCAGATTCATATGAATAACATGCTAATAAATAAAATTTTAAATATGGTTTAAATATAGGTACGAGTTTTTTATCAGGAAACAAATTATCAATTACGATGTTATTAGAAGGCGGTTTGGATCGATTATATGAATTTATCATTTTCTTAATATATTTAATAGTTTGATCATCTGTGAAGTTTTTATAATTTTTAATAAGATAATCCTTAATAATAAACTGATTGTGATCTAAATAGTGGGATAAATCGAGATTACTTTGAAAGAATCTGTAAAATAATATAGGCATTGTAATATTTTTCATATTTTTAATAAAAAAATATATATTATAAATATTAGATAATGACATCTTGCTATTGTCCCATGGATTTTTGATATATCTGGGTTCTGGAAAAAAATTATAATCATACGATAAGCATGCATTTATGATGCGTATTAAATCAAATATATAAAATTGCTGTTTAATATTATTAATAATAAGGGTAATTTTGTATTTATCAGGATGGGTTGATAATTCATTAAAATTTAAATCTACTAGAGTAGTATTAGTAAATTGTTTTCGTTTAAAATATATCATGTTAAAAAATCGTAATAGGGTCATATAAGTTTTTTGAATTTTACAAAAAATATCTATTGGATGAGAGTCAGCGAGTTCGAAATTAGAAAATATATGATTTTTTAAAGCGAAAAATTTATATTTTATAAAATTAGATTTATTAATTTTATTATGTTCTAGAGAATATTTACTAAAAGATGACAAAAAAAAATTAAACTTTATATTTGTCTTATCATAATTATTATTTAAAATGCATAGAAATAGATCCATATTTATACTATAATTAATAGTTAATTACTATTTAAATTAATTATAGTATGTATTGTTTATTATTTAAAATTCAATATCATAATCATCAGAATTACCAAGATTTGCCGAATTGATATTAATAGCATTGTTGTTAATTGTTAATTTATCAATACTACATTTATCTGTAGAGTTTGCATTGGAGAAAGCAGCATCTATAATAGCTTCATCATCTTCATCATCATCTGCGAGTGCAGGTTCTTGTGAAGTCATAGCATTAATATCAGCAAGTACTTGGAAAGAGGATGTACCGAAATATCCTTGTTGTCCGCACATAACATTAGCAGATACGCCTCTCATTTGATCAAGTTCAGCATGTCTAGCTGCTTTTAAGAACATTTCAGGAGTTTCCTCAAAAGACGCTTTTGCAATAGGGCCAATATCGTCATTATTAATTCCATGTCTAAAGATAGAGATCATTTTAGATTTATAACACATTCTATCACATAACATACTAAGATGATGATAATTAATATATGTACCATCAAATTCAATAACTTCTGTAAGTTCATTAAAGATTGCATTTCTAGCGGCTTCAATACCGAATACACGATATATTTCTTGAATATCATTACTAACTGTTCTATTTACATCAATATAATCTAGTGCAAGAATATCTAATAGATTAGTACCAACTGTATCAAGTACCCATTTTTCAGATTTATTGTATTTACCATCTTCTTTAACAACATTGTCACTAACTTTGCGAAGAATAACTTTTGAAATATTTTTAACGCCACTTAGAACAATATTATTAAGAAGATTATCTTGAAAATTCTTAAGTAAATAGATTTCATCAGATTGATCTAGAGGGTTAGTCTTAGAGTTTTTCTTTTTATTGGAAAGAACGCTACTTAATCTAAGTCTAAATACAAGTTTATCTGAGTTGTAATCTGTATAAATACAATGAACCTCATCTTCGTATGCATTACTAATTGCAAAATTAATATCATCCATGCTAATATTTTTATCTAACATTGTTTCTTTATCTAGTACTAATCGAATAATCCATTTAGATTTTTCCTTTGTAGCTGTAGAATCAGATCCAGTACATTCATCTACCATATTTTCAAATTCATAATATTGTTGAAGAGTATCATTATCTTCTTCAATTAATGTATTTAAATCATCTGGATCGAAACAAATATCTACCAAACTAACAATTTCTTGCAGTTTTGTGTTTTCAATAACAGGAATTAATTTCTGTGCGTTTTCTCTTGAAGATTCTTGATCATATGGAAGAGAGATTGTAACAGATGGATTTTTAGGATTTTCAGACAACGATAGAATTTCTTCAATTCGTGGAACACCGCGAGTAACATTAGATTTAGAAGCTACGCCAGCAAAATGAAATGTATTTAATGTCATTTGTGTAGTAGGTTCACCAATAGATTGAGCTGCAATCATACCAACCATTTCACCAGGAGCAACAATTGCGCTTTTATAAATAGTCGTAACCATTTCTAATAAGGTGATGAGTGTTTTTCTATTAAATCTCTTCACCATAAGTAGTTCTTTAGGTGATAAATAATAATAATACATCACTTTAAATAGTGCAGTAGGTTTAATATAGTGAAGTGTTTCTAACTTTACAAAGGTTGATTCGATAAGTTTATATGCTTCTAATGGTGTAATATCAACCATAGAATTTTTATTGATATTTTGCAATCCTTGAACATTATTAATAATATATTGAAATGCAACAGGAATGTGTACCTTTGCGTTGTCGGTATTTTTAAAGACATTTTTAATAATTTCTTCTCGTTGAGTAATCATAAATTGAATATAATCTTGTGTTTTAGTATTTAATTCATTTTGTTGTTTTTTCATTCTTCCATCTGCACCCTTAGTATATGGAATTGCAAAGATACTTGTAGCATCTTTTTCATTAGGCATATTAAAGTGAGCATAAATTTCCTCTAGACTCATAGATACGAGTGGTAAGATTTGATTTTCAACTCTTACTGTGTCAAATCCATCATCGCCATATAAGAATTGTACAATTTTTTGTTTATTATTTCTAACTGTCATATCATATTCTACCTTTAAATCCTCTAGACCTTTGATCAATCTTCTTTGAATATAACCAGTTTGAGATGTTTTTACAGCTGTATCAATAAGACCAACACGACCACCCATAGCATGGAAGAATAATTCTTCAGGTGATAGTCCGGAAATGAATGAACCTTCTACGAATCCTCTGGCTGTAGGGGAGTCATCAAATTTAGTGTAATGAGGAAGTGTTCTATTCTCAAATCCATACGGAATGCGTTTTCCATCGACAGTTTGTTGACCTAAACATGAGATCATTTGAGAAATATTAATATCACTACCCTTTGAACCAGCATTAACCATAGTAACAAATCTATTACCTTTGGCTAGACTCTTACGACCGATTTTACCTGCTTCAGATGTAGCATTATTTAAAATACTAGTAACTTTTGTCTCAAATTCTTCAACATTTGATTTGCCTGTTTTATTTTCAAAAATACCAAGATGAGTTTGGTCGATCAAATTTTTTACTTCCTTTTTCTTTTCAGTAATAGTGTGTACAATTTTTTCATTTGTTTCTTTATTTGCAATTAGATCACTAATACCTACACTATAAGCACTAGTTTTCATGTACTCGGTAATAATATTTTGTAAATTATCAATAAAGTCGGCAGAGGCCATATTTCCAAAGTAATTGCATACTCTTTGTAATAACCCAATACTACCAGAACCTAAAATTCCTTTGTCTAACTGACCACGGACATACTTACCAGCAATAATTTCAATAACATGGTTAGAGTTCTTGAATTCTTCTCCACTTTCACGGAAAGCCTTATTAGGGGTTTTCATTGTCATTGGAGGCATAATTTGAGTAAGAATATCAAAATTAGTAATTTGTTTATTTTTAAGACCAGATGGGTCTATTTTATTAAAACTCATTAATAAATTCATTGCTTGTAATTGATCAAATTTAATATCTGGTCGAGTGAATTGATAAGCACCCAATAATGAATCTTGGAAAATACCAACAATAGAAGCATTGTTTGCAGGACTAATAATTTGATAAGGAACTGCAGCTAAATTCTTCAATTCTGCTTCAGACTCTTCATCTTGAGGCATATGAAGATTCATCTCATCGCCATCAAAATCTGCATTGTATGGCTTTGTGTCAGCAACATTCATTCTAAATGTGTCTCCTTTATGCATAATAACAGCAATATGACACATCATACTCATTCTGTGTAATGTAGGTTGTCTATTAAACAATACGCCGTCTCCATCCATCATATGACGATGCAATACATCACCATAATTAAGGTCAATATTTTCACGATCAGCATATTTTAAAGTAATTTGTTCTCCATTCTTTCTCTCTAAAATTTTAGCACCAGGATAATTATCAGGGCCTGCTCTTGCTAATTTAAGCAAGAATTTTTTATTATTTGCATTTACAGTGACTGGTTTTGTGATATTTTTAGCGACCTTTAATGGAATACCTAATTCACGAATAGATAAACTAGGATCAGGTGTAATAACTGAACGAGCAGAATAATCTACACGCTTACCCATTAAATTGCCTCTAACACGACCACCTTTTCCATTTAATCTTTCCTTAATAGATTTTAAAGGTCTTCCAGATCGTTGTGCGACTGATGCTACACCAGGAATTTTATTATCAACTTGAGTAGCAACATAATATTGAAGCACAGTATGCCAGTCATCAATAATATTAGAATTTGCACCTTCTTGTAATTTTTCTTGAAGTGTTTTATTTGCTTTAATAATATTTACTAAAATATGACTAATATCGTCCTCACTTCTTTGTTGTCCATCCATTTTAATAGATGGTCTAACAGCAGGTGGAGGGACTGCTAATACTTGACAAACCATCCAATCAGGTCTAGAAAACACAGGACTAAATCCCATAAAATTTACATCGTCGTCTGAAATTCTTCTAAATATTTTTAATACTATTTCAGGAGTAAGTTTCATATTTAATTTTTCCTTATCTTCTTCAGATAAACCATTAATATTATCCCATTCGGCGAATAGTGTGGCCAATCCTTCCTTTTTAATTTTTTTAGGTTGAAGACATCCACAACCATCTTCACTGTCATCTCCACATCTTGTAATGGATGACGAACTAGCTAATTTGAAAACATAATTCCATCTCTCTTCACTGGCCATTTTAAGAGCTTGTTTATAATTTTCTTTACTAATTTTTAATTTACTGCATTTAATACAAACACATCTTAATATTTTCATAATTGTAGTTAGATATTGAATGTAAAATACTGGTCTTGCTAATTCGATATGTCCAAAATAACCAGGAGTTTCCATATAATCTAGTCCATCGGTGGGACATATTAATCCTGGTTCAAGAACACCCATTCTTGAATCAAATAATCCACCAATTACAGGCTTGTTATTAATATATGTATCTCTAGATGTAATTTCGGCTACTGAACTTTTACGAATTTCATCTGGACTTAATATACTAAACTGAATACCTATAATTTTAGAACTTTTCTTTTTAGGGATCGTTTCTTTGGATTTAGTTGCCATACTTCCTTATAATATTATATTATATTTAACTTGTTTTAAAATCTATCAATTTTTTTATTTATTAACAATTAATAAAAAAAATTGAATTGAACTATTTAAAAATAATTTAATCATATATATATTAAAGATGCCTATCTCTAAAGACAACAAGAAGAATTCTAAACTTTCTGGAAAAAAATATAACACCAGAAATGATAAAAAGGAGAATAAGTTAAAGAAAAATGAAGATTCTGATAGTAGCGATGAGAGTAGCTACAGTGATAGTGATGAAGAGGATGAGCAAATGGATATGCATGAATATAGAAAATTTCTCAGTAATGTATTTCCATCTAAAAATCTGTCAAAAAAAATTAAAAATGGAGAAAAGCTTAAAAAAATACTTCAAGAAGAAGTAGAAGAAGATGATGAGGAGGAGGAAGAGGAAGAAGTAATTGTAAAGAAAAGTAAGTCTTCTAAAAATAAAAAATCAAAGAAGTCTAAAAAATCAAAGAAGCCTGTCATTGAAGTAGAGGATGATGAGGAAGAAGAATCTGAGGCAGAAAGTGAAGAATATGAAACTGTCGATGAAGATGAAGATGAAGATGAAGATGAAGAAATAATCACTAGAGGAAAGAAGGGTATTAATATTATTTTCACAATCGGTGATCCTGCTTTAGATGAGGATGAAGATAGTGATTATGATGAGGAGGAGGATAGTGATTATGAGGAAGAGGAAGATGAAGAAGATGAAGAAGATGAGGAAGATGATAATAAGAAAAATAAGAAAGCTACATACGAATCACTAGAAAAACAATTAGAGACAATTTCTACAATTAGAAAGACATTTCAAGAAATTTTGGAAAAGGATGATTCTAATCAAATTGCAATCGATGGTCTAAAAGAATTAGAAGTCAGAGAGAAAAACGCAAGAAAAAATGATGATAAGAGATTAAAAGGACAAAAAATAAAGAACACTACTAGATTTAAGACTCTAATTAATAAAAAGAATTTGATGAATGATTACAAGTTCTTTAAAGATAAACTAAGTGTTGATGAACAAAAGAAAGTTATTCGTGAAGTCGAAGAAATTAACAAGGTAAGTATTGTTCAAAAGCCATATAGATTATCACTATTAGAGTCAGATATTCCGGTTCATCTAAAAACAATCGCAATGAATAAAATTGCATCACTAAGATATATGGATCCTGGAAATGGCGAGTATTATAAGATTAAGAATTGGGTTGATACTTTCATGCAAATTCCATTTAATACGCACAAAACATTACCTATTTCTATTAATAATGGTATTAATCAATGTCATGAATATATGGAAAATGCAAAGGCAGTATTAGATACTGCAGTATATGGTATGAATGATGCAAAACTACAAATTATGCAAATGGTAGGGCAATGGATTAGTAATCCTAAGGCACTTGGAAATGCTATTGCAATCAAGGGGCCTATGGGAACTGGTAAAACTACTCTTGTAAAAGAAGGTATTAGTAAAATTTTAAATAGAGATTTTGCATTCATTGCGCTAGGAGGCGCAACTGATAGTAGTTTTCTAGAAGGTCATAGTTATACATATGAAGGTAGTACATGGGGTAAGATTGTAGATATTCTTGTCAAGACAAAATCAATGAATCCAGTAATTTATTTTGACGAACTTGATAAAATTAGTGATACACCGAAGGGTGAAGAAATTGCTGGTATTCTTACTCATCTTACTGATACAAGTCAAAATAATCAATTTCACGATAAATACTTTTCAGAAATTGATTTTGATTTGAGTAAATGTCTATTTATCTTTAGTTATAACGATGAATCAAAGGTAAATCCTATTCTATTAGATAGAATGTATAAAATTCAAACTGCAGGATATGAGAAGAAGGATAAACGAGTCATTTCTAATGACTATTTAATTCCTACAATTCTTCAACAAGTAAATTTCAATAAAGAAGATGTTATTATTCCTGATGAAACAATTGATTATATTATTGAAACATACACAAATGAAGAAAAGGGTGTTAGAAATCTAAAGAGATGTCTAGAGATTATCTATACAAAGCTCAATCTATATAGACTTATGAAACCAGGAGCCACACTATTTGAGAAGGAAATGGCCCTTAAGGTTGAATTTCCATTTACAGTAACAAAAGATGTAATGAATTCACTAATTAAGCGTGATGATGATTCTAGACAAGCATTATTTAATACATTATACATTTAAAGATTAAAATATTAATAATATAATTATATGAATAATGAAGAAATAAATGTTGATAATAATATAAATTTTTTTTTGACATTAAAAGCATCATTAATGAGAGAAAATGATACTTTATTTATGTTAAAAAATGAAATGGAAACTACTCGATACTTAATAGAGGATAATTATACAGATAATATTATAAATACTGATTCTAACTTATTATGTATTGAAATTGATAATAAAATTTTATTAAATAACACTAACATAAATAATATTATTAATAAATTAAATACTATATGTAATCATATGGATGTAGAAAGTGATGAAATTGAAACAGGAGTAGAAACTAGTATGATGAAAATAAAATACTGTACAAAATGTTTTTTAAATATGTAAAATATAATATGTTAAAATATAATATGTTAAAATGATTATTATATTTTAATTAAATTAAAATTCAGCAGGTGCAATACTGCGATTACCTCCGCGTTGATTAATATAGTCGACTTGTTCTTGTGTAATACAAGCGCATCCTGTACTAGAAGTGTATGTAGAAGGGCAACATTCGGGTTTGAATTCATTGTCTGCAAACATAAGCATTTGACCTTCTGCTAAAGGTACAGTAGTTCCAGTGTGTTGTGAATATTTATCACGAGAATTAGTGTAACCCATACTAGCAGCATAAGAATTTGCTTTATTTGTCCAACTATTAGGAGTATCAGATCCCATAACATAATCTAATGATGCTCCCATTACAGCCATACCTTCTTGTACGCCAATGCGGCTACATGAACATAATAAATGTCCTCCTAAAATAGTTCCAACAACAATAGCCAGAATAATAATTTCTAAACGACATGACATTCCAAAAATTTTCAGCTCCATTTTATATATATATTTCAAATATAAAATTATAATTATATTAGTGCTTTTATTAAAGAAGTATTTTCTAAATCTAAAAATTTATCAAGACAACTATTATAATCGCAGAATTGAACACCATCAACATAAAATGATTTTTTATCAGTAATTATGTGATAAATATATTTTTCATTGATTTTATCTCCATATATGTCCAATGTATTTACCATTCCTAAATCAGAATCGCAAATTTGCAAATTTGGTCCTCCATAGAAAATATTACTATCATCTAAAATATATTGTTTTAGTTGTAGATTTTCGGCGTCTATTTTAACAATACCAACAACGCGTTCACCGAAACGCAATATTTGATTAACCTCCATATCCTTTATATTTACATTATGTCCATCTAATAGCTCTATTTTTGTATTTTCACTAAATCCTCCATCTAAATACTGATGAATGTCTTTTAATTCAAAATGTTTTGGCAAATACTTGCTACATTTAAATTTAATTTCATCGATTTTATTATTATCTAATTCATCATAATCACCAAATATCATATTATTTATTTCAATAATCTTTTTCTCTGTATTAATACAGTAGACAATATCATAATTTTCATTTATTTTTGCACTATTAGGATGTTCTTTACATTTAATCCATGTATTATTATATTTTACTTTGTGCTTACCAGTACATAATACATCATTTAAATTATAAATATCATCTAAACATGACATTTTCATGATTGATGTAATTGGATTATTATTCTTTAATATCATTCCGACATCTAGATCTTTCATCTTGATAAATTGTCCAGTATTCATTTCTACTAATGTATCACCTACAAAACAACTAGGTATTCCAGGTAAAGGACTAACCATGTTTTTTAGTATCATTAGTTCAACAATATATACCATTATTCCTGGTATTAAAATGGTTAAGAATATTATCAAAAATGGTATAGCTAGTGGTATACCAAAACCAAATGGTATTATAAATAATATAACTATAATTGCGGCTAAACCTATTAATATAAGAACAATAATTTCTACAATGGCACCAACAGCTGATCTTAATGTATCATAAATTCCAAATAATGTAAATATTCCTGCTGTCATAACACCTTGTGTTTTCTGCATAGTATCCTTTACTTTTATTAGTATATGTTGTAATGGAATTAGTATATTTAATACTCTTCCCATTACTTCTTCGGATACGGCCATAATAGATTTTCTCATAGTATTAAATAACTCTCTGATTGTTTGAATTGTATCCATTAATCCACTTAATATTTCATTCATCAAATTAACTAAATAGTAAAATGGTGCTAAAAAAATACCTATAATATCTTCTAATATACCATATATACAATAAGAAAAATTACTTGATGTAAAGTCAAATGCACTCATATCATCAGGGTTTGGAGGATTTATTAATCCTGCAAAAGGCATAATATTTGGTTTGCATCTTTGATTTACCCAATCGGCTTTTATCGGTTGTAGATTATTCATAATTTGAAAATATGATATTGCTAAAAACATGATTATACCAATTATTATTGAAATCCACAATGATCCTCCATATTTTTCTAAGAATCCCGATTTATCGTATATTTTATTTATTACTTCAAATATTTTGCTTTCCATATAAATTAAATCTATAATATAATAATATAATTTATATTAAATACTCATTTTTGACATCATTCTAACCATTGATCCGGGTGGACCATTCCATGTAGATTGCATTGTCATTACTGTTCCTTGTAATATAAACATCATTGTAGCCATAGTTCCGACTACTTTACCTACCATATCTTTCATTTTTATTAACATAAATTGAAATTGGATTAGTACATTTAAAAATACACCAAAAATGCTTTGAACAATAGATGTAATGAAATTTCTAATAACATTGAAAAATCCTCTAATATCTTGTATTGCTTCTGTTAATCCCCCAATTGTGTTTCCTTGAACAGTTGTTAAATAGGTTAATGGTTGTAATAAATATCCCATAAAATCAGTTTGCATATTTTGAATACAAAAAGTAAAATTACTTCCAACATCATGACCAAACATACCTGCAAACGGCATTACTGTTGGATTACATCTATATTCTGGCCAATTATCTTGAATATTTTTTATACCTACTGCTAAAATATTATAAAAATACATACCGACAAATATTAATATTATAAATATTGTTAAAGTAATATCAGATGATTTCATATTACTTTATATAGTTATTTTATTTCCTGGACTTTCTAGATTTCTTTGATTTCTTTGATTTCTTTGATTTCTTTGATTTCTTTGATTTCTTTGATTTCTTTGATTTCTTTGATTTCTTTGTTTTCTTTCCTTTTCTAGACTTTCTATATGTTCTTTTTCCACCACTCATGCATCCCCATGTTTGTCCAATAGAAACTAATCCATTAGTTCCACTATTACATCCACATCCGCCACCACCGCCACCTGCTTGAGGGTTACAATGAGGTGTATTGCAAATTGGTTGTACATTATCGCCAAAACATTTATCACATGCTTTATCTGCATTTGATTGTGTTCCTGTTAGATTACTTGAAACACTATTACCAGTTGCAGATTGACTTGAGGAACCAGTTGGTGGTCCTGATTGAGGAAATGAAGGAACTACTGTACTTGATCCCCCTTTTCCTTTATATCTTCTCTTTTTTCCACCAGTTTTATTCATACTATTTTGACTTTGATTTGCTTGTTCTCTATACATCATAGCTGATTGTTTTTGAGATGATGCACCTGGTGTTAATGGTGCACTTTCTACAGGTGTAACACCAGAAGTTGCCGATTGTTCATGTGGTAATACCATTTCTTTTATAAGATATATTTAGAAAAAGTTTAAACTTAAATATATAATTCTTGAGTAATATAAATGAACGAAGTAGAAAAGTTGAATTTGCAAAAAATGATTAAGGCAAATGATGTCGAAAATAATACTCATTTAATCAGAGATTTAAAACATAGTAAAAAAATACTCACGGATGTAGATAAATTATTGCAATTAAAAAGAGAACATCCTAGAATGGCTAAAACTAATGCCGACGCATTTGATGATTTATGTGTATCAGAATGCAATTTTTTATTTAATCATTACACAGATATTTTCAATAAAGTAAAAAAAGATGAAATTAGCCTACAAATATTAATAAGATTAATAAATGTATTACATAGTATTGAAGAAGGTGAGGTAGATCAACACGAAGGTTCATTTGAAGTTGGTAAATTATTAAAAAAGATTTATATTGATAGTGCTTTAAAAAAGGCTGAAAAACTAGATGATAAATATAATAGTGAAACTGTTAAAAGAGAGCCGTCAAAAAAAATATCTTGGAATGAATTTAAGGCAAATAATAAATAAACATTAAAATATAAAATTGATATTTAAAAATAGATTAATTAAATATTAATAACATTATGACTTATACATTAGTAATTGTAGAATCTCCTGCTAAGTGCAAAAAAATAGAGTCCTATTTAGGACCTGGATATAAATGTATTGCCAGTTATGGACATATTCAAGAGTTGCCTGGTATTAAATACATTGATATTGATAATAATTTTAAACCAAATTATCAACATATGTCTTCTAAATCTCAACAAATAAATAAAATTAGAACTATGGTAAATAATGCAAGTGAGGTGCTATTAGCATCAGATGATGATAGAGAAGGTGAAGCTATTGGTTGGCATATTTGTCAAGTATTTGACCTTCCATTAACTACAAAAAGAATTATATTTCACGAAATAACAAAAAATGCAATCGAACGTGCTGTAAAAAATCCAGGTGTTTTAAATATGGATATGGTAAACGCACAACAATCTAGACAAATATTAGATTTGATTGTCGGATTTAAGATCAGTCCTATATTGTGGCAACATATATCAAGAAATTCAAAATCAGGTCTTTCTGCAGGAAGATGTCAAACACCAGCATTAAGAATTGTATACGATAATCAAAAAGATATTGACGCTTCTCCTGGTAAAAAAGTATATAATACTACTGGATATTTTACACAAATGAATCTTGGATTTTCACTTAATCATAATTTTGAAATAATTAATTTCAATTCCACTACAAATACTATGGAAACTTTTCTTGAAGAATCAGTAAACCATGATCATATTTATAGTTGCAGTAAGCCAAAACAGACCACAAAAAATCCACCAACACCGTTTACTACTAGTTCATTACAACAAAAAGCTTCAAGTGAATTAAATATTTCACCAAAAGAAACTATGGCTATTTGTCAAAAACTATATGAGGGAGGTTTTATTACCTATATGAGAACAGATAGTACAACATATAGTATCGATTTTATTAAATTAGCTAGTGATTTTATTAAAGATAAGTATGGTGACACATATGTTCATGAGGATGTGGGTAGATTAAGTGAGAGAAAAGCTGAAAAACCAAAGAAGGGAAAAAAGAAAAAGGAAGAGAATTCGGCACAAGAAGCTCACGAAGCTATTCGTCCAACTGATGTTAAATTGGAGAAAATAGCGGAATCTTTTACCAATAAAGAACAGAAAATGTATTATCTTATTTGGTCAACTACTGTAGAAAGTTGTATGAGTGCGGCCCTATATAACTCTATTACTGCAAAAATTAGTAGTCCTATGGATAAAGAATATAAATATAGTAGCGAATTAGTAAATTTCCCAGGATGGAAAATTGTTAAGGGTTATGATAAAGAAAATCCTGAGTTTCAGTTTTTACAAAAATTAAAGAATAAAGCGATCGTAGATTATAATAAAATTACTTCAAAAGTCAGTGTAAAAGATCTAAAATCACATTATACTGAAGCCAAATTAGTCCAATTATTGGAAGAAAAGGGTATTGGAAGACCGTCTACATTTTCAAGTCTAATTGAAAAGATTCAAGAACGAGGATATGTTAAGATAGACAATATTAAAGGCAAGAAAATAAAATGTGTTGATTATTCACTCGTGAAAGATGAATTGGAAGAGATTGAAGATGAGAGAGAATTTGGAAATGAAAAGAAAAAATTAGTCATTCAACCGTTGGGCGTATTGGTATTAGAATTCTTGTTGAAACATTTTGAGAAATTATTTGATTATGAATATACAAAAAATATGGAAACAGATCTAGATATTATTGCAAAAGGTAATAAAATATGGTATAATTTATGTAATGAATGTTTAAATGACATTGACGAGTGTTCAAAAGATTTAAAGGCTATTGATAAAAAAATAATTAATATTGACGAAAATCATGTATTTATGATTGGAAAATATGGTCCTGTAATAAAGAAAACAGTGGGTGAAACAACATCTTTTATAAATTGTAAAAAGGACATTGATATGGATAAATTAGAAAATGGAGAATATTCTTTAGAAGATATTGCTGAGTCGCAAACAAATCAGAATAAAATTATTGGAAAATATAAATCAGATAATGTAATTTTAAAAAAAGGCAAATATGGACACTATATTGAATGTGGTTCTATAAAAAAGTCGTTAAATGGAGTTAAAAAAGAACTGGATGATTTAACTATTGATGATGTAATTCCTATTATAGAAAATAAGGTTACTGTTAATTCTTCTATTATAAGAGAAATTAATCAAAATACTAGTATTCGTATTGGTAAATTTGGAGATTATATATATCATAAAACAGCTAATATGACAAAGCCTAAGTTTATTAAATTAAAGGGTTTCAAAGGGAATTATAAAACTTGTCCAAAAGACGAAATTGAACAATATGTTTCTAAGAATTGATTGGGTGAGATAAATTAAAACATTGAATTATTTTACAATCCTCGCATATACCTAATACTCCATAAGGTTTAAGAAATATTAACCTATGATTGTAACTTACACAATCATTTTTTTCCCATTTTTGGTGGTAAATATAATTATATTCAGATGGCACCGTAGAATTTAAAAGTTTATATCTATAAATAGATTCCTCACTAATAGAATTGTTGTTTGTTTGGTTGGAATTATTATTTATAATTGTAGACGGTAGTCTTTGTCCTCTACATACTGGGCAAGTTCCATTCCAACTATTTATGCAATTATCGTGATATAAATGAACACAGTTATAGAGTTTAATACCTTGATCTAAAGGTTCTAGACAAATAGAACATATGGTGTTATTATTATTAATGTGGTAATGATTATTATTTACAGACATGTTTGAATTATTTTAATATGATATAATTAAAATAATTATTAAATTCAATTTTATTTTATTTTATTTTATTTTATTTTATTTTATGGTTTGGATTTATAAATTGTATTCAGCTGGAATACGAATTTCATAATCTCTAGCAATTTCATCTTTTAATTGATTGAAGGCTAATGTAAAATTAAAATTTGCATCTTTAAATTCTACTAATCTTCCATCGTGGTATCTAAATGTAAATTTCAATTTTCTAATTTTATCAATAGGTGGATGATATTGTGAAACATTTTGTAAAAATCCATTTCTAGAATCAAATATTTGACTTTGTGGTAAAGCAGTTATAGGTATTTTAGCAAAAGCTGATTTAACTCTACCATTATAGTCATTATTATATGTATTGTTAGTAGCTTCTGAATAAGGTTTTAATTCGTCTATTGAATTATACTTATCTATTTCCATATATATTGCACTTTCACCAAACATACTAATGGTATATGGTGCTTTTATATAAGATGCATAATTTGGAATAGGTGATGTAGGTGGATAAATAGATGAATCTGGAATTAACCATGTATAATTTGCATAATTAAATGTAATATTTCCAGATGTATCTTCTGCTACAATTTCTTCTTTTGGAAAACCTAAATAAGAACCTAATCCCCAGTTTGTATATCTTTCGAATACTGTATCTGATTGTCTATCTGTTAAAATAGTACTGCATTTAACATTGTAATCTATTTTATTGTCAAATGTAAATGTAAAACTATCGTATGTATTACCAAAATACATTTGTTGTCCTACTGCATCATAATAAACCTTAAAGTTAGTATATACATATCCAGGGACATTTGTTTGTATAAATTCGGTGACTGCATTATTCATTAAAGATTCTATTTCGGATGCCATTTCACTTGGTGTATAAAAGCCTTCTTGAACTGTAATAGTATAAGGAACATTAAGATTAGATGCTAAAGTATAATAAACGGGAGAATTTGTAGATACTCTAGGTGCAAGTGTGAATTGTAATTTGGTATTTTGTTGATTATTACTAAATACATACTGGTTATTTGGTAATTGTATTTCAACTAATCTTAGTGATTGAACATTAGTAATATCGTCTGGAACAGTAATTTCGAAATGGTTACTATTTGGCCATTGATTAATATCACGATCATCGCTATGGATAGTTACTAATTTTCTATCTAGAACATATGTGTTTTGTCTTCTAATTAATTGATGTTCATTATTGACATTATATTGAGGAAATCTGCTCATTATTATAAAATAGAGAAATAAAATAAATAAATTAAATGTATAAATAATATAAATGTCCGCAAATAGATCATTTAGACCCTCATCCAAAATAAATAATGAATTATGGCAAAAAAATAGTGGTAATAATGTTCTTGTAGAGTTAATACCATCAGAAGCAAATAGTGTATTTATTAGTCAAGATTTAACTGTTGGAAATACTATAACAGTTACATCGAGTGAAAAATTAAAGGATGACATTATTGAATTAAAAAACGATGATGATATTTTAAAATTAAATCCTAAGAAATATACTTACAAAAATGATGAAAATAAAAAGATTCATTTTGGATTAATTGCAGAGGAAGTAGAAACAATTTATCCAAATCTAGTAACTACAAATACAAGTGAAATAAAAAGTATTAACTATTTAGAAATAGTTCCTTTATTACTATCTAAAATTAAGGATCTGCAAAATCAAATTGATGAATTAAAAAAATAAATATATATTCTATATGAAAACTAAAAATTCAAAACAATCAGGAGGTAATAGTAATAGTAATCAATTAACTATTAGTAATACACCTGTATCACAAAAAGAAAAACCTATTGTTATTACTAGAATACCATATGATGTAAAAATATTTTCATTTCTTTGCATTTTAGGATTAGTAATTAGAATATTATTCACATCTAATGGTGAATATGCAAAATCTACTGTATGGGGATATGGATTTAGTATATTATCTTTATTTGGATTAATTATTAGTTCATTTGCTATTTCATCAAAAGATCAAATAAATTTGGGAATAAAAGGATTTTTTACAGTTATATTAAAGAATGCTTTTCCGATTATATTATCTATTATAATATTATCCTTAATATTAGCACAAAACATATCATTTTATGATAATATAAATAGTAATAGGGTTGCACCACAATATTATCAATTCTCGGGTATTTCTGGATTTTTAATATTAATTCAAATTTCGCTAGTTATTAACTATTTAATGGATAAATTAAAAGGCTCCAAAACAACAAATGAAAATAAATCTGGAATATTAGAAGCAATGGCTTCTGAATTAGTAAGTATTATATTAATTTTATCTGTAATAAATATTGGTATTATTGGAGTGTTACAAGTTATATTAAAATATTTTTCTACTGATGGATAATTATATAGATGAAATCTTATATGTTAATCCTATCTCACTAGGACTTTCCCATATACCGGAAATCTTTAATACAAATTTATTACTATTATTATTATTATTATTATAACTACTATCATTTATATCTGTATTAGGAAATATTTTTAAAATCCCTGTTAATATAGATTCTTTTAGTGTATATTTTATCTGTTTTTTATTTGTATTATAATGTTCTAATACTATTTTTTCCAATGTAAAAACCTTTTGTAACATATCTCGATTAATATTTAAATCAAATGAATATTTTAATTTTCTAAAATAGTTTTCACAAGTTATAATTTTAAGTGGAAAATTTATAAATATTCCATTCAGTGTTATAAACTCATTCGAATATAATATTTTTATAAATTTACTATCATCCATTACTGTATTAACTATGGGATCTCCAAAATAGGTATTATTTATTTTAACTTCTTCTATAGGTAGGACTATGTTCATTGGTGATTGATATATTAAATAATATTATATCTTTATCTTTTTTATTTTATATAATAAATTCGTATTACTTATTAAAGATTTCATATACCTTATATATAATATGAAATTTTTGGAAAGCCATTTTGATGAATATATACAGGCAGTCAATAAACATAATTTACATCCATCATTACAAAAAAAATACAACGAATTTCCAAAAAAATTATCAGATCTAAAAAATATTATTTTTTATGGACCATCAGGTACAGGTAAATACACACAAATGCTTCAGTCTATTAAAAAATATAGCCCCAGTGAATTAAAATATGAAAAAAAACTTACATGTGTGTATAATAAAAATAATTACTATTTTAAAATTAGTGATATTCACTTTGAAATAGATATGGCTTTGTTAGGTTGTAATTCCAAATTATTATGGAATGATATTTTTATAAATATTACTGATGTATTATCAGCTAGAATTAATAAAAATGGTATTATTGTATGTAAAAATTTTCATAAGATACATAATGAATTATTAGAATGTTTTTATAGTTATATTCAGCAAAATGATAATAATATTAACATTATTTATATTTTTTTATCGGATAGTGTTACATTTATTCCGGAAAATATTTTAAATACCTGTAATATAATTTCAGTACCTAGACCTAGTAAATGTGGTTATAATAAAATTCTTCCAAAAAAAATACCTACATATATTAACTTAAATAAAATACATAACATAAAAAATTTATTAACAGCTACTGATTCTATTATTTATAATAATGATAAATTTATTGATAATTTATATACTATTATGTCTAATCCGAATGATATAAAATTTATCTCCTTTAGAGATGTAATTTATGACATTTTTATTCATGATATGGAGATTGGGTATATTATATGGAATTTGTTAATTAAATTTAAAAGAGACAAGAAACTTACAGATGATTCTGCAAATGAATTATTTATTGAAACATTTTCATTTCTTCAGTACTATAATAATAACTATAGACCGATTTATCACTTAGAGAATTTTCTATATAAAATAATAAATAAAGTTAATGAATTTTAATGAAGCATGTTCAAATTTACAAATAGTGTCTCCTTTTAGCCACACGGATTTAAAAAAACAATATAGAATTATGGCTTTAAAATATCATCCTGATAAACATGTTCCGGATATTGATAATATTTATTCAGACAAGTTTAAATGTATTAATGAATCATATGAATATTTAAATGCTTACTTAGAAAATAATAATGATTTTACATCAGGTGATAATTTAGATTATAATTCTATTTTTACTGAATTTCTCTCTTCGTTCTTTAACAATGGTTCTCCTGAAGTAAATAATATTGTGCATACTATTTTAAAGGATGGTCAAAATGCATCTATAAAGCTGTTTGAAACATTAGACAAGGATAAAGCAATCAAAATATTTGAATTTATCAATACTTATCAGCATATTTTGTATGTTTCTAAAGAAACAGTAGATAAATTAAAGGAAATTATTAATAAAAAAATAGAAAATGATAATATTATTATTTTAAATCCTTCATTGGAAGATTTGTTGGAAGATAATGTATATATATTATATTTTGAAAATGAAAAATATTTTATCCCTTTGTGGCATGACGAAATTTATTATAAACATAAAAATAATAATCTTGTTATTAAATGTATCCCTGATTTATCAGAGGATTTCTCTCTAGATGATCATAATAATCTATTAATTAACATTACATATCCTATTTCATCAATCATTAATAAAGAATATATTGAATATAATATTGGTAAATTCGAATATAAAATACCTGTATGTCAGTTAAAAATAACACCTGTTCAAAAATTTATTTTAAAAAAACAGGGTATTTCTCTCATTCAATCCAATGATATATATGATAATAAGACAAAAGCAAATGTGATTTTTATAATCAACTTGCATTGATAATTTTATAAAATTAAAACCAATTTTATAAAATTGAAGTGTTAATGCAGATAGTTAAGTATTCAAAAATCATAAGATAGAGTACTTATAAAGATGTCATCATTAATGGAAGTTGTCAATACTGACGCTCGTCAGCTAGTGGATAATGCTATTATACAGTCAATGACTGTAATTGATTGGGGAAAGGCCATGGCTAGGGCCAATGAGATTATTCAGAAGGAACTACTTGTACATTGTGGCGTAGAAGCATATGATCCTGAATTAGACAAGGATTGTCCAGAAATAAACACAAAAAATAACAGTCCTGGATTTGATATAGTTGTAAAAAATAAAAATGGAGAATTAAAACGGGTACAGTCTAAGATGCGTCAAGTGAAAGGTAAAGATGATTTCTCTCAGCAAACGCACTTTGAGACAACTAGAAGACATAGTAAAAAAAATGAAGGAGTGTCATCAGATAGTGGTCATGTAGCTTACTCAGCAGATGAGTTTGATTATGTTATGGTGACATTAATTAATGTGAGAGAAAATCTAGAAAAAAGAAATGATATTAATTTATGGTCATTTTCGATCATTCCAATTAATGAATTAGTAAATGCTGAAAAAGGATGTTGCTTGACTCATATTCCTGCAAAAATATTAGAAAAATATAAATATTCAATCAACCCTGAAAATCCACCATTGTTTAGTTAGTAATACTTTTAATAAATATTTCCTTGCCTTTATCGTTAATATCTAATAATAAATATTTTCTATTTAAATTAATACATGCTCTACCAAGAGTACCTGATCCGGCAAATATATCTAGGCATATGTCATTTTCATTGGAATATAGTTTAATTATTCTTTCTAATAATTTAACAGGTTTTTGTGTTGCATAATCTAGTTTCTCTCCAGCTTGTGTATTATTAATATCTGTCCACACATCTCGCAATGGAATACCTTCCATTTCATCAAGAAACCTCTTTACACGAGGAATGCCTGCAGCATTATATTGTAATCTATCATCATTATGTAGCTCTTGCATTTTTTCTTTACAAACATACCATTGTTTATCATGACCATTCCAATTATATCTAAGATTTAATCTAGGATTTACATTGGGCTGTGAGTTATGTATAGCAGTAGTAACATATTCTTTTTTATGAATATCACAAAATTTAACATTTGATTTTTTTTTATATTCCTCATCATATGGGAAATATAATGGATTAAATATTGAATTTCCCTTACATTTTTTTGAATACACAATAATAGAATCATGAAATCGATTTAATTGGTATTTATTTTTCGCATTACCACCGGTTTGCCATACTATTTCGTTTTTAAATTGTTGAATTCCAAAAACATCATCACAAATAAATCTAAAATAATGTGAAATTTTGGGTTCAATATGTATAATAATATTTCCTCCAGGTTTAAGTATTCTGTAGCATTCTATGACTCTTTCTTTTATAAAATTAACATAGTCAGTTGGTGATGTAAATTTATCATTGAAGTCGTAAAAATTGCGACCTGTATTGTAAGGAGGATCAAAATAAATTAAAGAAATAGAATTTGCATCTAGTTTATTAAGATATGATAAATTGTCTCCTATATAATAGGTATTATATGCGATTTCCATATTGTTGTTAATATTACAAATATTTTGATTTATATTTTTAATCAATTTTATTGACATATATATTTTATAATAATATATGTTTAATTATTTTTATACATATATTTATCCTCGTTTTTACGCGAATGAATAACCTGATTTTTGCATTTCGGAAAATAAGAGGATCGTTTTTATGTAGGCAACCCCTCACTACATAGACTGTTTATAAAAGTTAGAAAACATTAATTCTTGTAGGTTCATCAAGGTAATCCCCTTCATATGAAGAGAGAAAATAAAGGTGAAAAAAAATGGAAATCATTAGATATATGAAGTAAAATGCATTTTTTCATTTTTTTATATTTGATTTTGGATTTTGAAAAATTACACAAGGTTTTTTTGTGTAGATTTTTGATTTTTGGATTTAGAATTGAAAAAAGTTGTAAAAAGTGGTTTTAGAGCATAATGCTCTCATTTCCATTTCAAATTATTTTTATTTGTTATGATAAAATTTTTATATTTATTGTATAAACTATTTAGACATTTTTCTCTAATGATAACTCAATGGTAATTCATGATAACTTTTCTCGCCAAAAACTCGCCGATAAATTTTTCTGTAAAAAATGCCTTTATACATGTAGTAAAGAAAGTGACTTTAAAAAACACCTATTAACTAGAAAGCATCGCAATGATAACAAAATGGTAATAAATGATAGGCGACAAAAAAAAGTCGCCGGCTTATTGCAACAAGAGTCAATTACAAATGCAAATATCGTATGTGACGATAAGTCAGTAACAAATATGGCGACAAATAATGTAGGTGTAAATCTCCAAAAAGTCGCCGTAAATAGCCCCTACACATGTCAAGTATGTGGACAAGGATATAGACATTCATCTGGTTTATCACGACATAGAAAAAGATGTATAGGACATGTAGTAATTGAACAACATACCGATTTAGTTAATCTATCTAATAATCATGAAGAGGCTGATAATTTTAAAGAAATAGTTCTTATGCTTTTGAAGGAAAATAAAGATATACAACGGAATTTTATAGAACTAATACCTCATATCAAGGGGAATAACATAAATACAAATACTAATAGTAATAATACTAATAGTAATAATACTAATAATTTTAATATTCAAATGTTTCTGAATGAACACTGTAAAAATGCTATGAATTTAACAGATTTTATAGATACACTACCTCTTACACCAGAAACATTCGATAATACTATTGAAAATGGTTTAACTAAAAGTATTACAACTATGATTACAAATGGGTTAAATAATATGGACATTCTAGAAAGACCTATCCATTGCACAGATCCTGCTAGAAAAACTATGTATATTAAAGACAATGACAATTGGGAAAAAGATAATGAACTGAATATATTGTTAGACGGTATAACAAAAATAGCTTTAAAACAGCGATCAAACATATCAAAATGGCAAGATGCAAATTTGGGATGGGCTACTGACGATGATCTACAAACAAAAATGACAAATCTGGTTTTTAATTCTATGACTCAAATAGAAAAGGACGACAAAGAAACAAATAAAATAATACGAGCAATCGGTAAAAATACATACTTATCCAATGACATTAAGAACGGCTACAAGTAAAGCTTATTTTAAAATTGAAGTATTTATAACATATTTATGTATGTTATAAAGTGAAACTAATTAAGCATTTAGCAGTATTTACCCAAATTCGAAACAGTATAATCAATATGACATCTGTAATGCCTGAATTGACTAGAGTTAAAATGGAAGATGTCACTCTTGAGACTATTTCAACTTATCCCGAGTCATTTATAAATTTTGCAACTGAACATAACTTAACATATCCAAAAATAAACAGTGGAAATGGTAAAGCATTGGCTGCTATGTTACATACACCATCTGCATACTGGACGCGCGAAGATTGTGATTCTTTTGTAAAAAAATTTGATATTTCAACGAGAGACAGTATTCAATTATTCAATAAACATGAACAGCGCGGACTAAAATGTAGTGAAGAACGAGGTAAGAATTATGTTCTAGTTCCATTTCAACTATCAAATAAACACAAAATGAGAAAAAATTTTAAATTTGATGGAACCGACGAACAAAAAAATACAGAGATTGATAAAATTAAACAAACAATTGCTGCAGATTATGTATCTGTAAATAATTCATTGTGGCAGTTAGGGCATAAAAATCCGGATTCAACTGATAATGCTATGACAAATCTTGTCTTGCAACCACCTATTCAAGCGAAATACCGTGATAAATATATATTTCTAGACACACTTACAAAAATTCCTACACCAAAGACATTTAGAGAAATGAACGATGCTAATCAACTACCTTACACCAAAGAACAGTTAATCGATTTGCGAAACTATTTAAATTCTTTAGATTTATAATTTGCATCGTTCTACACTTATATTGTAATATTCTTCATTTATTTCTACCCCAATGCATTGTCTATTTGTATTTTGACATGCTATTGCAGTTGTTCCACTTCCTAAGAAGGGATCTAATACAACTGAATTTTCCTTACTAAAAATTTTAATCAAATGTTCAATTAAATGAATTGGTTTGACAGTAATATGCGTGTTACTATCTCCCTTTTCTTTTTTTGTTGGTTTTGCTACAAGGAAATTCTTATCATATAGATCATTAAATTCTTCAGTTGTAATTATATTTGCAGGTACTTTATCCTTATCTTTACCAACCTTATGAGAGAAATTAATGAGACCTGTTTTAAATTGCAATTCATTTTTAATAAAAGTTAATTTACCTGTAGGTTTCATTGCTACGCAAATAGGTTCAAAACATGATTTAATCTGTGGCGTTTTGAAATCTTTATATTCTTCTATTAATGAATCCTTTTCAGGTTGTGAAATATCTAGTTTGTTAATTAAATGTGTAACACCCATACCTTTGGGCATACTTTGCGTATATGTCCAGCTAATCATATCACGAATTTCAAATCCTGCAATATCACAAGCCATTGCAATTGCATGATAAAGTCGTGGTGATGAAAATGATAAGAAGTAACCACCAGGTTTTAATTTATCGAATAATAATTGACTAAGCTCTAGATAATAATCATATAGTTGTTTCACTTGTTTTTTGTCGAATTTCATCCCTTTTGGTAGATGTTTAATATGACTATTTTTTTTATCATTATTTATTTCGGTAGAAGACCATTTATTGTCAAGTTTATCTATAAAATATGGCGGATCGGTAATAATACAATCTATGCTATTATCGTCCAATGTTCTAATATATTCAAGGCAATCTTTATTATATAAACGGATTGTGGTCATTATGTTATTTGATATAATTATTTATATTATATTTATATCAATTTTATATGATAATCGTTAAAATATTATCTCTTTTGTTAAGTATTTGATTAAAAAATAAAAAATATATTACATTAAAAAAGATTTACTTAATTACTTAAATTACAATCATTATTTATTTTATTTTATTTTATCTTATCTACTCCTTCTTCTTCATTACCTTCTTCTTCACTACCTTCTTCTTAGGTGTCTCTGCCGCAATTTCTTGCTGAACTTCTTGCTTGACATCGTCGTCATCAGAATCTTCGACAGCTGTTGAAGCTGGTTCGTCATCATCCTCCTCCTCTACTTCATCATCATCAGGAATAGTTTGATTCGAAATCTTCTCCTTCTCTTGATTAGAAAGTTGAATGTGACACTTACCTCTCATAGTAGCCTTAGGCTTAACAACGCCTTGGAATAGTCTCCATGTTACACCAAACTTACCATTGGCAAACCATAGACCACCACATTGTAGGACTAGAGCAACATGTGTTCCCTTTGCAATGAGCTCCTTGGGAGTCATTGATCCACCATCGGGGTCTGGATAAATAGCCTTTTGATTAACATCATAAAGCTCGGTCTTCCATTCACCTTCCCAATAAGGAACCTTTACCTTTAGAGTAGGTGATCGATCAGTATCGGGCTCACCAGTATTCTTGTCCTTAGGATACTTGAGCATAGGAGTCCATAGAGCATCAATAGCATCTTCGCTCATCTTAGCCTTACCAAACCACTCCTTTGCATTGGAAATAGCATCGGTCTTCATCTTTTTCTCAAAATCAATCATATTATTCATAAAATTAGTAGTATCATCTGTTGCATACTCACTATTAGGAAATTGTAGAGCCATTTCATATCGCTCATTTCCCTCATAATCGCTTACACCCCATGTGAGCATAAGAGGAGTAGAAATATATGTAGCTGTATTTGAGCCTGCATTAAGAATACCAACACTCTTACCACCGCGGGAATCAACCTTAGGCTTAGAGTATTTAATATCGGAGGAAGGGGTGAAATCAGCGCCGGAAAGAATTGTCTTAGTCATACTAGTCATCTGTGTATATATAATTAATATATGTGATCATTCTTTAAATCAATTTTTTTTTATATAAATAAGAAATTAAATTAAATTATACTTTGCATGTAAGTAGGTAATAAAATAATTTATTTTAATTTATTTTATATAGTATGTAGTATAATATAATGATAAATAATGATAAATAAAGAAAAATAAAGAAAAATAAATATACAACATAATAAATAAGTATAATTTTATAACCATATGTGGTATGTAGAGAGAAAATATATGTTTAATTACTATATAAATATAAATTCTAATTATATATTAGTATGGAAGTAAAAAGGCTAAGTCCAAAATCATATTTGAAGAAGAAAGTATTTGATGATGTATCAAATATGCAAAAGAAAAAAAAATCAAAAATATCTGATACAGATTTCAGAGTATTAGAATTAGGCGAACATGATAGTTTATTAATAAATCAATATAAGGTTTCTCAGTTAAAAGAAATGTGTTCAAAACATAATTTAAAAAAGACTGGGAATAAGGATGAATTATTAAATCGATTATTTAATTATTTAAAGTTTTCTCTCTACGCAACAACTATACAGCGTGTATGTAGAGGTATATTAGTTAGATTATTTTTAAAATGTAGTGGTTTGAGAATGAAAAATAATAATTCATGCACTAATGACAGTGATTTTGCAACATTAGAACCACTAAAAGAAATTCCATATAATCAGTTTTTTAGTTTTAAAGATGAAGAAAATAATATATATGGATGTGATGTAATATCCTTTAATGGTTTATTAAAAAAGACTAGTTCATTATCATTGCAACAGAATGAAAATAATTTACCATTAAATCCATATAACAGAACAAAAATAACAACTAACATAATTAATAATTATAATTATTATTTAAAATTAGCAAAAATATTAAAAATACGGGTTATTACCCAAAATGAAGAAGATGTAATTGATCCAAAAAAGTTACTGGAATTAAAGGTGATAGAATTATTTCAATATATAAATGAATTAGGTAATTATGCAGACAGTGATTGGCTATTAAAATTACCTAGACATATGTTGGTATTGTTTATAAGAGAAGTATATGATATATGGCATTATAGAGCTCAAATAACACAACAAACAATGAGAGAAATTGTACCACCACATGGAAATCCATTTGTAGGATTACAATTACATTTAGCTCAAAATCAAACAGACGATTCTTTAATGAAAAACGCAGTTAGAATTATTGGATTTTTAGTAAAATCTGCATCCACCAGAGATAATAGATCTTTAGGAGCATATTATGTTTTAGCAGCATTAACATTAGTAAGCCAAGAAGCTAGAAATAGTCTTCCTTGGTTATATCAATCAGTTTCTCATTAAAATTAAATAAATAATTAATATGTTTAATTATAAAATATTTAGGAATCTTAATTTATTATTTATGACTGATTACAATCATAAATAATATAATATATATTGCGTAAAAACACTTAAAAAGATATGTCTTATTAGTGTATAATGGCCAGAACAACAAAGACCCCCGCAACCAAGACTACCGCAGCTAAGTCTGCTAAGAAAACCGAAACTGCTCCTGCTCCAGTTGAAGCAACCCCTGCTCCTGTAGAGGCTGCTCCTGATGCACCTGCTGCCCCCACCGTATTTGACCAATTTGGTGGCTTCATGGCTAAGCTTCAAGCCGTCAGTTCTCAAATGTCTGCTCTTCGCACTGAGTTCCGCGGACTTGAGCGTCAAGTAACCCGCGACCTTAAGGCTGCTGCTAAGCTAAGCCAAAAGCGCAAGAGAAAGACTGGAAACCGTGCTCCTTCTGGTTTCGTAAAACCTACTCTTATCTCTAACGAGCTTGCTGCATTCCTCACTAAGCCCGAGGGAACTGAGATGGCTCGCACTGAAGTAACTCGCGAGATCAATGCTTACATCCGTGAGCACAAGCTTCAAGACAAGGACAATGGTCGCAAGATCATCCCCGACAAGAAGCTTACTGGTCTTCTTAAGATCAAAAAGGGTGAGGAGCTCACATACTTCAACCTTCAAAAGTACATGTCTCCCCACTTCGCCAAGGCTTCCGACAAGGTTGCTCCTTCCACATCTGCTTAAATAAATAATAATAATTAAAATTTATTAATTAATAAAAAATATTTAATTAATAAATATTATTTTATATTGTAATACATCTTGAAATACTTATTTTACAATATATTTTACACAATTCTCTCTAGCAAAACTATAATCAATTAATTGTTTTAAAAAATATGCATGTAATTTGTTTTCTTTTTCATACTCATTATCGATAATTATTTCTTTAATAATGCAAATATTATACATCGTATTTTTGTTTAATACTTCTATTGTAGCAGTAGCTACTACCATATTAGTATTTAAATTTATAATAACAAATATTATATGATCATAATTTAATTTATTATTAAAATCAGTATTAGTTAATGTATTTATTAAATTAACATTATGTTGAGATAGTAGGCTCATTAAATTATAATATGAACATTTTATATCATCATAATCTAATTTACGAAAATAAAGAGGTATACCTTTTAAATAAATCATATAGTAGATAAATAAAAATTTATAGTAATTTCAATTTAATTAATGAATAAATATAAAATCTTCCTTTTCCATCACCTTTTTTAAATTATTTAAATTAATTGGTGCATTTGAGATCTTATATGTTTCGTATTTTTTATATTCTTCCATAGATTGTAAATCAAATAAATCACTAATATTATATAATTCATATATATTACTTGCATAACTCGTATTACTTTCTAACCAAGTGTAAAAATCATCACTAGAACTTTTTTTATATTTTTTGAAATATTTTAATGTTTGGTGTAAATTTGCTTGTTCATTATCTACATTATAATCTGTACCCGATACTATACAAATACTTTTAAATTCATCCATGTTTAATTTTAATTCAGATAGAATTGATTTTGTGTCATAAATAATAACAGACTTTTTTAATAAACTTAAATATCGCAACACCCTATTACAACCATATACAAACATATCCATATCTTCACTTAAACAAGCATATGCTTTATTTTTAGATACTATCTTTGCACATAATTTATCTGCTTCGCCTTCAGCCTCTATATATGAAACACCGAATGCTTGTAGCAACTCTTTTACATTTTCAATATCTGTGTGATTAATCTTTACAAATTCTTTTTTTAATAATTCCATCTCATTGATTATAGATGATTTATCTTCATGAGATGTTTCATGCGATATTGACTCTTTTAATTCGTTAAATTTATTCTCAGCTAATTGTTTGGCTTCTCTTCTTTTTTTTAATAAATCCTTTTTCTCTTTTGGTGGCTTACCATCAAATATAAATAATGGTATAATATTGTACTGTCTGAATATAGAAATCATTAAATAAAAGTTTTCCAACAGTGTATTATCGCTCGCATATCTATATAAATAAATACTAGTATCTATTACTATCTTTTTATTAGTCAATTCTGATAAATGTATTTGCTTTATAGAGCTTTTACACTGTGTCTGTATATATCTATTTAAATGTTTAATTCCCATTATATTGCTTCTTTAATACCAATAGTCATATACATTTGCTATTCAATTTTAATTAATATTATTTAAAATTGAATATATATATAATTATCATTATAATAATAATGATTACTCAACATGTTGTCAATGAGACAAGTTCTAATGAATGAATCAGATCAAATTTCGATTGATTTTGATGAAGCATCTAATGCTTGGAGACAAAATAAAAATCAGTTAAAAAATGGAATGTTTTCATATAAAAAATCTTCCAAAAATTGCTGTTATGTATGTGAAGATGGAAAAAAATGTAGAAAAAAACAATTATTAAATGATGATTTTTGTCAATGGCACTTTAGTCCCAATTAAAATAATACTTGGTTATTTATATTTAATATAGTCATATTCATTTCGGGTAATATAACATAGTTTTTATTAATTAATCCATTTTCTAGTTTTTTAATATTTTTTTTAATATGTGAATTCTTTGTAGTTTTTTGTATTAGTTCAATATATTTATCAATATTACTAGGCGTCTTTCTAAATTTAACTAGACTATTATTGTTTCTATTACACCATGAAATAAAATTATTATAATTATTAACTAATAAACCAGTAATAATATAATATGAACATACAGATGTATTCTCTCTATATAAATGGTTACATGCAGTAATATTTTCAGGAGACTTGTCAGTAATAGTATTAAATGTTAGGTCCATAAATGATAATATTTTTATACATTGATATAATGAATGTTTTGATTCAATTTGCATATTATAATTAAAAGAGTCGATAAAGTATTTATAATCCATTCTTTTTGATTTCGGAGAAAACAAATAACTATAAAACATAGCATTAATTATTCTTGCCCATGTCTCACAATAACTTTCATAAATATTATATTCTATTTTTAGATTAAAAATATTTAATAATTTAGTTGACGCTGACGATAAATTCATATCAGAAAAATCTAACCCAAAACAATGAAATGTTTCATGAATAAAAACTTTAAACCATTCTTCTTGTCTAAATATTACTATTTCGGTTTTGCTTTTACAACCAGTTGTATATCCACTATTAACATGTTTTGCATCTAATGTTATTAACTGATTTTCGGGTAGTAATTTTGTAAAGGGTGTAAGATATAAATATAAATCTAAATCTTTTGAACATTTAATCGAGGATAAATCATGTAATACATATATCCACATATAGATAATATAAACATAGTGACTGATTTCTCTCACTTTATCTGAATCTAGTTTATCGCAAATAATAAAACTAATATTTATATTTCTCTCTTTAATGTTACAATTAAACTGTAATGCATAACATGCATTGTCATTAATATAACTTTTAATTTCATTGGGGAAAAATGAAGTATCTCCCATAGTAGCCATTGGTATTTGTGATATTAGAGAGATATTAATTAAATTATAATTAAAACATGTGCCGTTTTTTTTCTTTTGTACATATTTATCACCTTTTACTAATAAATCATATAACATTTTAATACTTTTACGATCTATATTGTCATCTTGATAGTTATAATTTAAATCATCATTTAAATGAGAGAGTATATTCATAATATTTGACATTACTTATATTATAAATAGAGTAATATTTAATTTATTTTATTTATTCTTTAATCTTATTTCTAACAATCATTAGTTCATTACTAATTTGTGGTTCATTTCCCTTTTTATAATGTAATAATTTTGCATCCTTTGTATTTTTTAATAAAGCATTAAGGTCTGGATGTTGTGTAAATTTAGCATGTAACCCATTTTCTAATACTTTTGCATCAATACCTCCATAATATTCCGGATCCACTTTAATATCTTTAGATCTTAATAAATCCCCCTTCATTCTTCCACTTTTAGAACCAGCAGCCTTTGCTAATTCAACATCCTTAGATATGTTAGAATTACTATCTAGAGAGAAAAGAATGTAATATTCTTTATTGGTATTTTTAAATTTATTAGCTTGAATATAATGCTCTACTGTTTTCCATTTATGACCATCTAAATCTATTGTTACTGGATATTCATTATCTAATTTTCTTCTCCATTCTGGAATTTCATATAATTTTGAAAATTCCTTTGCCTTTGAAAGTTCTATTTTCTCTCCATTACCCTTTCCTGGAAGGGGTTTGTTATTAGATTTAATATAATATTGAAATACAATTTCGGGATTGTATAATGTATTTTCTGATTCTTTAATTATTTCGGCATTTATTTCTATAGGCTCTTGAATCCCCAATTCTTTATAAAACATTTGAAATTGAGGAATAATCTTAAATGAACCATTAACACCCTCTAGACATTTATTAGCTATTTTTAATTTAATATTATATGGTATTTCTTTAAAGTTAAAAATATTATGATTTTTATAACTAATTAATTTATAATGAATACCGGTATGGTCCATAATAATATAATATTGTGGTTCAAATATACCTAGTGATTCTAACTCAGGATCATCTAATATCCCACATTGAAGAACATTGTCTTTATCCCCATCTTTCCAAGATTCACTTGATAGTATAATTAATTTAATATTTAATATTCTCTCTAATGTGGATATAGCCCATGTATCTGCCCAGAATTCACATGTTCTAATAGCCTTTTTAAAATCTTCTAATGAATGCACCTTTTTCATAATTTTAAAATCTGATAATAATTCCTTTTGTACTCTTTGCTCAGATTTAAGTTTTTTGAATGATTCGGCTACTAGTTTGGCGCTTTCAACTATTTTATATTGATCTTCACTTTTCTTAGATTGTTTTAATCTATCCCGAAGTTGCATATTTAATTTATTTAATCTTTTCATTTCAATATCATTATCATTTATAACCTGGATAATATTAGTATATTGTAGCTTATAATTATCATATATTTCTTTTGTTGCTTGTTCAGATAATTTTTTTCGAATATCACTAATACTAAGGTCTTTATCAATAGATTTAAATGCATCTCTAATAACAGCAAATAAACAATCTCCTCCTCCTTCGTTGTCAATTAGTTTATATTCATTACTAGTCATATATTTTTGAATCCATAAATTAGATTTGTCTTCCGAATAATCTTCAACTTCCTTTTTTGCCTGTACTTCGTTTTGTTCAGGCAATGGGGAATCAATAAATACATCATCTTCTTCTTCTTCTTCTTCTTCTTCTTCTTTTTCTTTTTCTTCTTTTTCTTTTTCTTTTTCTTCTTCTTCTTTTTCTTTTTCTTCTTCTTCCTTTTCGGCGGCTTCTTTATCAAGTTTGTTAAGAGTTTTTGAAATATCCTTATTCTCGGCAGTTTTAAGTAATTCAACAGTTACAAACCCATAAATAATGGGCGGATTAATCATATCTAAATCAATGTCACCATCTTCGTCAACAATATTAGGTAATTGTGATTCCATAATTTCATAAACACCAATTTGTGTCGATACACGATCATTTTTAACAAGGTATATGGGATAATAAATAATATTGTGTTCAATAAAATTATATTTTGATTGTCCTAATGCAATAATAACATCAATTCCTAAAATAGTATTTTCATATAAAGATGCATCATAGTCACTATCTTCAGAATCTAATTTTTTTAACTCTGGATAATTAATTTCGGGGTTTAAAATAGAATTAACCATTATAGATTATTTATATATATAATTTTAAATATTTAAATAATTATGAAGGAAATAGAATATATTTTGAAAAGAAATCATCATTTTTTAATTCTGATAAATAATGCCATAGTCTTTTTCTATTATAAACAATAGCACTATTTTCAACATTATTCTCAAATTCAATAATAGATTGAATTAAAATATGTTTTTTAATTCTAAGTTTTGGAATTTTATAATAAGATGCAATATATTGAAGTGTTTTAATAGTATAATTTTCAAAATAATCAATTTCTTGTGCTAATAAATTATCTTCATCGAATGTTTCATATTCTTCATGGAAGTCAGAAAAAAAATTATCACTATTAATATCAAAATCAATATTTGTATCGTGTAAATCAGAAATTTGTTTTTCAGTTATTTCATATGTAAGATTTTTATTTTCAGTATCAAGAGTACCTTGTAAGTTCATATTATAATATATTAGTATTTATTTATATTTTTTATTAATATAATCATTAATATCCATACATTTAAACTTACATTTGTTTGATATTCCTACATGTTTTTCACTAGAGATTTTTTTCATACTATTAATAATAACAATTAAGTCATCTTTTAATTCAATATTAGTAATGAAAATATATAAATTTTCAACAAGTTCTTCATTTTGGGTAATATGATCACCATCGGACAAATGTGCTTCAATAGTTGAATGAATGTTTAACATATTATTGACAATATATTCTCTATCAATAACTTTGTTATGGTGCAGATTAGTTAAGAATAGACTCATAGCTCTGCGTTTTTCATTTTCAATATTCATATTACAAAATTTATCATAATCATCATTTGGATTAACAAAAACCATATTATCAAATAATTTAATAAACTCTGAAATATTATCATTAATAATATTAGTCATAAATTCATATTTGGTTTGTAAAACACTACATAGCTTTGCATAAATATTACTATTGAATTTATTTGTAGTAGCCATATTGAAAATTGCATAACCGATTTTATTTGTTTCAGATGCGTTATATTGATCGTTTTTAGATATTTCATCTAAACAAGCAAATAATTTTTCAATAATAACATCGTATGTTTTTTCAGTCATTTTATTAATCAAAAGACGAACATTATCGATTTCCTTATCAATACCTTGAGATTTAACTATTTCAGTTTTATGAAAATTACGAATAGCTTCCCAATCTTCTGATTTAATTTCTTCGTTATTTCGCTTCTTTTTTCTAATAGGTTTTTCATTTGAATTAAAGTTAGGGGTTTTGACATAATTTGGCGATCCAACTTGTTCAGTTAATTGATTGATTAATTTTATAGTATCCTCGGATAAATTAAATTTATATGTCCATGAAATTGTTTCAATATCTTTTAAAGAATAAGTCATCGTTGTCATATATAATGGTAATAATAATATTATTTTATATCAATTTTTTAAATAATAATTAATATAATATACTTAAACATTAATATATATGTTAATTAAATGACAACATATAATGATGATCAAGTAGAAAGATGGAATGAATTAGATTTAAAAGAAAATTTATTGAGAGGTATATATTCACATGGGTTTGAAGATCCTAGTCCAATTCAAAAGAAATCGATAAAACCGATTTTAACAAAAAAGGATGTAATTGCACAAGCTCAATCTGGTACAGGAAAGACAGGTGCGTTTACGGTGTCTGCACTACAAAGTGTAGATGAGAAAAAGAAGGAGATTCAATCTTTGATTCTGGCACCTACAAGAGAATTAGCTTCACAGATTTTTACAGTATTAAATAGTATTGGTACTTTTATGAAAGATGATGGCCTAGTTACAAAATTATTTATTGGTGGTGTATCAATGGATAATGATGTAAAAGATATTCAAGATAAACCACAGATTGTAGTAGGTACTCCTGGAAGAATTCATGATTTAATTAGGCGTAAAAAGATTAACACAAAAACAATTAAGCAACTGTATTTAGATG
>Ga0233451_10000217_pt1 | contig 60967 bp, 55 predicted proteins | sample 011ome_29_FD_183052 | JGI IMG/M metagenome (GOLD analysis project Ga0233451, IMG submission 183052) | Coastal salt marsh microbial communities from the Groves Creek Marsh, Skidaway Island, Georgia - 011504CT (spades assembly) | ecosystem: Environmental > Aquatic > Marine > Intertidal zone >... | reverse complement strand
AGTATACTTGGAAAATGGAGAAGAAATGTCAGGTTCAACAGTAGCTGCACCATTTGGAAATCTTATTCTAATGGGAAATGTTATGGATGACCACTTTTTAATTCTAAAAAAGTATTAATCTTTAATTTGAAGATTATTGAGAAATTTTAGCTTTTATAAAATCCCTATTCATTCTGGCTATATTTTCAAGTGAGATTCCTTTAGGGCACTCTACTTCACACGCACCAGTATTTGTGCAGTTACCAAAACCTTCTTCATCCATCTGCTTAACCATGTTCAGCACTCTTTCATTAGCTTCAACTTTACCCTGAGGAAGAAGAGAAAATTGAGAAACTTTTGCAGAAACAAACAACATTGCACTTGAATTTTTACATGTGGCAACACAGGCTCCACATCCTATACATGTTGCAGCATCAAAAGCTTTGTCTGCGTTATTTTTTTCTATAGGTATTGCATTTGCATCTTGAGTATTTCCAGATGTATTAATAGAAATATAACCTCCAGCATGTTGAATTCTGTCAAATGCAGATCTATCAACAACTAGATCTTTTATTACAGGAAACGTATTTGCTCTGAAAGGTTCTATGTATATGGTATCACCATCTTTAAATTTTCTCATGTGTAATTGACATGTAGTTACTAATCGATCTGGACCATGAGCCTCTCCATTAATGAACATCGAACAAGAACCACATATCCCCTCTCTGCAATCGTGATCAAAGGCAACAGGGTCAACTCCTTTTAAAGTTAGTTGCTCGTTTAAAACATCCATCATTTCCAAAAAAGACATATCTGGAGAAATATCTTCAATGTTATAACTTACCATTTCTCCTTTTTCTTGAGAGTTTTTTTGACGCCAAATTTTAAGTTTTAGTCTCATATTACTTGTAAGATCTGGTTTTTAATTCAATATTTTCATAATTCAATATTTCTTTGTGTAAAATTGAATTTGATGGAGAACCATTGCTCTCCCATGCAGATACAAATGTGAAATTTTTATCATCTCTTAAAGCCTCTCCTTCTTTTGATTGAGATTCTTCTCTAAAATGACCTCCGCAAGATTCTGTTCTTTCAAGAGCATCCTTAGCAAATAATTCTCCTAGTTCTAAAAAGTCAGATACTCTTGTTGCCTTTGCAAGTGATTCGTTAAAAGAATCTGAAGTTCCAGGGACAGAAATGTTTTTATAAAAATCTTCTCTTAAGGATTGAATTTCTTTGATAGCTTCTTTGAGTCCTTTTTCATTTCTGGACATTCCACATTTATTCCATATAATTTTACCAAGCTTTTTATGAAAATAATCAACACTTTTTGTGCCCTTGTTTTGTATTAAAAACTCAATTTTTTCTTTAACAGATTTTTCTGCATCTTCAAATTCTTTTGTTTCAGTTGAAATTTGGCCAGTCCTAATATCTTCTGCTAAATAATCTCCAATTGTATATGGTAAAACAAAATATCCATCAGCTAGGCCTTGCATCAAAGCTGACGCACCCAACCTATTTGCACCATGATCTGAAAAATTAGCTTCTCCTATTGCAAAACAACCAGGTATTGTTGTCATTAAATTGTAATCTACCCAAACTCCACCCATAGTATAATGAACAGCAGGATAAATCATCATAGGAGTTTCATAGGGGTTTTGATCAACAATTTTTTCATACATCTGAAAAAGATTTCCATATTTTGATTTAATAACCTCTTTGCCAAGATTGCCTACAATACTATCATCGCTTTGATCAAGGCCTTTTAAAAGCGCCTTTTCTTTTCCATACCTAACAATAGCTGACGCAAAATCTAAAAATACTGCTTCTCCAGTTTTATTTACACCATATCCAGCATCACATCTTTCTTTTGCTGCTCTTGATGCAACATCACGTGGAACTAAATTTCCAAAAGCTGGATATCTTCTTTCCAAATAATAATCTCTTTGGTCTTCACTTAATTCAGTAGGTTTTAATCTTCCTTCTCTGATTGCAATAGCATCACTCTTTGATTTAGGAACCCAAATCCTACCATCATTTCTCAGAGATTCTGACATTAAAGTAAGTTTGGATTGATGATCTCCTGAAACCGGTATGCAAGTTGGATGTATTTGTGTGAAGCAAGGATTTGCAAAGAATGCCCCTTTTTTATGAATTTTCCATGAGGCTGAAACATTACTACCCATTGCATTTGTTGAAAGGTAAAATAAATTACCGTAGCCACCTGAAGCTATAACAACTGCATGAGCCGAATGTCTTTCTATCTTACCATTTATTAAATTCCTTGTTATTATTCCTCTTGCTTTACCATCAACCAGAACAATATCCATCATCTCATGACGATTGTACATTTTAATTTTACCTCGGGCTATTTGACGATTCATAGCTGAATATGCTCCAAGCAATAACTGTTGACCAGTTTGACCTTTAGCATAAAAAGTCCTTGAAACCAATACTCCTCCAAAAGATCTATTATCTAACAAACCTCCATAATCTCTAGCGAAGGGAACTCCTTGTGCAACACATTGATCAATAATATTTGCAGAAACTTCTGCAAGTCTGTAGACATTTGCTTCTCGAGACCTATAATCACCTCCTTTGACGGTATCATAAAATAATCTGTAAACAGAGTCTCCATCACCCTGATAATTTTTAGCAGCATTTATACCTCCTTGAGCTGCAATTGAGTGAGCTCTTCGTGGTGAATCTTGAAAACAAAATGCTTTCACATTATATCCTAGTTCAGCCAAAGTAGCTGATGCTGAACCTCCAGCTAAACCAGTACCTACTACGATAACATCAATTTGTCTTTTGTTTGCGGGACTAACTAATTTGATATTGTTCTTGTGGTTTGTCCATTTTTCTGAAATTGGTCCATTTGGTATTTTGGAATCAAGAGCCATACATTAACTGTTTAAATAATGAAAAATTGCTATAAAACTAAAACCTAACGGAATCCCAATAGCGTATATATTTGCTATTATTTTTATCAAAAAATTGTATTTGTTTAATCCTAAAGATTGGAATGATGAAGAAAAACCATGCAATAAGTGAAGTGAAAGAAACCCAAAAGAAATAACATAAATGATGACTTTAGTAAGGTCTTCAAATTTATGAGTTAATTCATCATAGTATCTGTTAGGATCATCAGGTAAAAATTCAACATATTTGTAATTCATTTCAGGAATCCAAAAATCATAAAAATGGAGCCCTAAAAAAGATAGTACTACCAATCCAGAAATAATCATATTTCTAGACATCCAGCTCGCATTAGCATCCCCTTTATATTTTACATATTTTATCTTTCTTGAAGTTCTGTTTTTAAAATCTAATACAAAGCCCATAACAAAATGAAAAACAACTCCTAAGATTAAAATAGGTTGAGCAATAAATTGAACTACAAAATTAGTTCCCATAAAATGAGAAAATTGATTAAAAATTGATTCACTAAAAACAGATGTTATGTTTATAATAAAGTGTTGAAGTAAAAAAATAATCAAAAAAATTCCTGAAATAGCCATTGCTACTTTTTTGATTATTGAAGATTGGATTACAAAACTCACAATTTATATTTTACACAACAAAATTAACCCATGAAGTGTTATAAGACAATAAAAATTGGATATTTATTTAATTTCAAAAAACTCTATAATACTTCCAATTTTTAATTTATATTTTCCTTTTTTAAGATAAAATTTGTTGTTATCAGATTTTACAAAATTATTTTTGTTTTTTTTGTTTATCTCACTTTCATCAAATTCAATGGGAATATTAACATATTGAAATCCATTTAGTAGTGTTATATCTCGTTTAGAAAGAACCTTATCATTACTATTTAAGAGAATAAAACTATTTTTTTGTTTAGTATCTGAGAAAACAATCGCGTTTTTTTTGGGTATATTATAATCAGACCAGTTGTATGTTTTTTTACCCCATCTGCTAGAAAATCTAATGTCCTCAACATATATATAGTGGGGCTCTTTTTTCTTTTCTGATTTTTCTAACATTGAATAAATTACCGAAAGATTTGTTTTATATATAGATCTTCCATGAGTAGCCAAGAGAAGATCTTTATTATCTTTTTGAATTACTAAATCGTGAACGGCAACTTTATTAATACCATTGCTGAAAGGAGCCCATTCATCTCCTTTATTGAGACTTATATATGCTCCATTGTCAGTTCCTAAATATATAATATCCTCAATATGCGGGTCTTCTTTAATAACGTTTACAGATGATTTTGGAAGATTAGAACTAATGTTTTCCCAAGATTTACCATTATCATTAGTAACATAAACGTATGGACTAAAGTCATCATTTCTGTATCCGTTAAGAGTTGCGTAAATTCTATTTTCATTATGCTTAGAAAAAATAACCCTACTAACCCAAAGTTTTTGAGGTAAATCTTTTGAAATCAATTCCCAACTATTTCCTCCATCGTTTGAAATTTGAATTAGACCATCATCTGATCCAGTAACAATTTTTCCAAATTTAAAAATTGACTCATCTAGAGTCGATATTGTCCCGTATGGGACATTTCCTTTTTTTATGCCATTAGTAAGATCTTTTGATTTAAAAGACCAATTATCTCCTTTGTTAAGTGAAGTATGAAGTTTATTGCTCCCCAAATATAAAATGTCTTGATTATGTGGTGAAAGTAAAATAGGGGTTTGCCAATTAAACCTTAATGGGGATTCCCCTAGCTCATGCTTAGGTTTTATATATGTTCTTTTACCTGTCGAGTTGTTTATTCTAAAATATGTGCCAAATTGATAACCCGTATAAATTATGTTAGAATCTCTTTTGTCAATTTGTATTTGCATACCATCGCCACCCATAATTGACTTCCAATTATTTTGACCTGACTGATGCCAACTAGGACTTTCGACAGATTCGTTACTAGCCATCCAAACACCGTTGTCTTGAAGTCCTCCATATACATTGTAAGGTTTTTCGTTATCCACATTAATGGTATAAAATTGTCCAACTGTTGGTTGATTCAGCTTAATCCAATTTTTACCATCATCGTAACTTATGTTTACACCGCCATCATTTCCGTTTACAAGATGATTTGGGTTATTTGGATTTATCCATAAATCATGATGATCCACATGAACATTTGGATAGTCAATTGATTGGTAGGTAACTCCACCATCTTTTGATTTTATAAATGGCACACCATATATATAAATGTCATCTTTATTTACTGGAGAGACATGAATTCTACCAAAATAGTATCCATAAGTATTGTATAGTCTATCTAGATAATAAGAATTTTTCAAGCTCCAGCTAATTCCCCCATCATCACTTCTGTATACCTGTGCCCCAATTATAGGAGTTTCAAACATAACTGTATTTGCATCCTCTAAGTAAAGCTTAAGATCTGATGGAACTATTTTATTTTTTGAAACCAACTTTTTAACATGTTTTGATGTGTATTCAGTTGGGAAATAATTATCTCTAAGGAATTTATCTAATTTCTTATTATCCAATTCTAAAAAAGCTTCTTTGGAAATTAATTCAAAATCATTTTTAGATAAATCAGAATTAGTTGTAGGATTTTTAATGCTTGGTCTACGATCTTGATTATCCAAAATCGCATAAATTGTTTGGCTATCATAAACAGCTAATCCAATTCTACCAACTCCATCTCCAACAGGAAATCCACTATCTTTTGTTGAAACTAATGACCAAGAATTTCCTCCATCAGTTGATTTATAAATCCCTGAATTTTTTCCATTCCCTAGAAAATTCCAAGCTTTTCTTCCTTTTTGCCATGAAGAAGCAAATTGAATATCAAAATTATTTGGATCTACATCTAAGTCAATAATTCCTGTATCACTACTAATATATAAAGTGTTTTCCCAGCTAACTCCACCATCATTTGTTTTGTAGATACCTCTTTCAGAATTTTCAGAGTATAAATGGCCAAGTGAAGCTACAATAATTTCATCAGGATTTTCAGGGTTAATTTTAACCTTTCCTATGTGGTGAGAATCATTTAATCCAATATTTATCCAGTTTTTACCATTATCAACAGATTTTAAAATTCCTATTCCAGCATATGATGATCGTGATGAATTATTCTCTCCAGTTCCTACAACTATAAGACCGGTCGGCCAGTGTACAGAGAAATCTCCAATATTTTGTGTGTTTGAATTATCCATAATAGGGTGAAAAGTAGTCCCATTATTTGTAGTGTGCCATAGCCCTCCTGAAGCATATGCAACGTAAAATTCATTTGGATTATTTGGGTTAACCTCAATGTCTGAAACTCTTCCGCTCATTACACTTGGGCCTATATTTTTAAATTCTAGATTTTTTACTATTGAGTTTTCAATTAATTCATTTTGATATTTTAAACTCTCTAAAATTTCAAGAGATGATGTAGGATTTTGACAAAATGCAACAAAATGTAAGAATATGGCAAAAATTAATGCATAAAAATTTTTCATAATCAGTAATTAAAGTTAATTGTAAATTAATTTCTTTATACTTTAAATATACTATTTTTGGAGTTTAAATACGTTATGAAATATTTCCCTATTAATACTTCTCTTTTTGTTAAAAACAGAACGAATTTTTTAAAGAAAATGGATAATAATAGTATTGCTTTTTTTAACTCAAATGATAATTATCCCGTAAGTGCTGACACTACTCTCCCCTTTGAACAACACAGAGATTTATTCTATTTAACAGGAATTAACCAGGAAGAGACTATTCTTCTATTATACAAGAAAAATAATGAGAGCTACAAAGAAATTGTGTTTTTAACTAAACCAAATGACTTATTGACTCATTGGGAAGGTGAAAGATTGAGTGTTGATGATACCCTATCAATCTCAGGGATTAGCTCTGTTTACTGGCTTAATGAACTAGAAAAAACTATTGATGAATTAATTACAGAAGTTAAAACTCTTTACATAAATAAAAATGAACATTATAGAGCAAAAGTTGAAACACAAACTAGAGAAGAAAGGTTTAATAATTGGATTACTGGTCTTCACCCAAAAATAAAAACAAAAAGTAGTAATAGTATTCTTCAAAAATTAAGATCTAAAAAAGATCCTATTGAAATAGATTTAATTCAAAAAGCATGTGATATAACGGAAAAAGGGTTCAGAAGAATATTGGGTTTTGTTAAACCAGGTGTGTGGGAGTATGAAATAGAAGCTGAATTCTCTCATGAATTTTTAAAAAATAGATCCAAGAAATTTGCATATCAACCTATAATAGCTTCTGGTAAAAATTCGAATATTCTACATTACATAAAAAATAATAGTCAGTGCAGAAGTGGAGATGTTTTATTGCTTGATGTTGGAGCTGAATATGCTAATTATTCAAGTGACATGACCAGAACTATTCCTGTTTCTGGAAGATTTTCACAGAGACAAAAATCTATTTACTCCTCTGTTTTACATGTTAAAAATGAAGCCACAAAATTATTAAAACCAGGTATTCTTTGGAAAGAACATTATGATGAAGTTGGGAAGATTATGAGTTCTGAACTTTTAAAATTAGGACTTTTATCAAAATCTGATATTCAAAATCAAACCAAAAAAAATCCTGCATTTAAAAAATTTTTTACACATGGTGTATCTCATCATCTTGGATTAGATACTCACGATTACGGAGATTTAAACTCTCCCGTTGAGGAGAATATGGTGTTTACTGTTGAACCTGGAATTTATATTCAAGAAGAAAATTTTGGCATAAGACTTGAGGATAACATTGTTGTTAAAGAAAACTCCGATCCTATAAACCTTATGAAAAATATTCCTATTGAAATTGAAGAGATCGAAGATTTAATGAATTCAAAAAAATAGATTTAAAATATGCTTAAAAATAAATTTGTTAGAAGATATGCTCCAATAACTATAGTTATGATTATCTTTTCTGCAATTGTGATTACTTCATTTTATTTTGTCAATCAACCAGTAAAAAAATTGCCCATCTACAGCCCTTCAATGGTTAACCAAGAACTTGTTGATGAAGAAATTCAATACATTAAAAAATACCATAAAATCAAGGATTTTTCAATGATTAATCAAAACGGAGATGTAATTACACAAAATCACTTTAACAATAAAATTTATGTGGCGGATTTTTTTTTCACAACTTGCCCTACAATATGCCCAATAATGACTGAAAACATGGGATTATTACAAAAAAATTTAAAAGACAATCCCAACATTCTTTTAGTCTCATTTTCTGTCACACCAGAAATAGATTCAGTTGAGCAGCTTAAAAAATATGCATTAGAAAAAAATGTTATTGACTCAAAGTGGAGCTTACTAACTGGTAACAAAAAAGAAATTTATGATCTAGCAAGAAAATCTTATTTAGTAGCAAAAGACGATGGAGATGGAGGAAAATACGACATGATTCACACAGAAAATTTTGTTCTTATTGATAAAGAAAAAAGAATTAGAGGCTTTTACGACGGAACCAATGACCAAGAAATGACCACTCTTTTATCTGATATTAAAATTCTTGAAAGCTCTTATTAAATGAAAAAAGGATTATTACACATTTTAGGATTAATTGGTTTTATTTTTGTTTCTAACGCTCAAGAACTTATAATAGGCGAAGAAAGAATAGAACCTGGAATAATATTCATTTTTGAGGGTGCAATTAAAGACAATGTCTCTCCAAATTCTTTTCATCTTGAGGAAAAACAAACAAATGTCCATATTGAGGCTAGAGTTAATTGGGATATACAAAATGTTCCTAAAGGAACTCCACTGGGAGGTTTTATTCCTTATTTACACATAACTGCTCAAATAATAAATGAAAAAACAAGTTTAAGCACTTTCATTGATTTAACTGCTCATATTAATTTAATTGATAATTTCCATTATGCAAGAAATATATCACTTCCTGGTAAAATTGATGATTTATATACTGTAAAATTTTCAATTTTACCCCCTACTCACATTGAATTGGCATTTCACAAAGATTGGAAAGAAAAATATGGAAAGACTCTTTTTGAACATTCTTCTTTCTCGTACTCTAACGTAGATTTTGAAGAAATAGCTAAAGCAACTAGAAATTGATTTTATTTTCTTTTGGACAAATTATTCAGATTAAACTTATAGCCTAAAAAAAACTCAACTCCTTGATTGGGTGCGTAAACATATGATGTGTCAAAAAATGGACTGAACCCTTTATTATGATTTGGGTCATTGAAAGCAACTAAAGAAGACTCCTTTTGTCTAAAGTTTAAAACATTTAATAGGCCAAAATAAATTTCATGATTATTATTAAGTTCTCCACTAATATTAATGTTATGAATTGAAAAAGGGTTACTTCTAACTGGTCTTGGAAATTTAGATAATTCTCCATTACTGTTCATATCAAATACAACTGGTAATTGCATTTCACCTGTAAAATTTGATGATGTATTTAATGACCATCTATTGTTAATAGGAAGTTTAAAATTTAAACTTGCCGTCCAATTTGGAGAGTGTTCAATATTTGAAATAGTATTTGATTCATAGTATTTTGCAATTTGATGATTAAAGTTTAGTGTAAAAGCTATACCATTTAAAAATGTATGGTTCCAAGCCCCACTAAATCCCTTGGTGTAAGCATATCCCTTAGAATTTTTATAAGTTATATATCTAATATCTTCGTAACTAGGTATTATCTTGTTAGAAAAATGAGTGTAAAAAATATCTAAATCTAAATTACCTGTTCCGCTTAAGCCTGAGTATATATAATTTGAATTTAAAATTATACTTTTTGATCTTTCAGGCTGTAGCTCTTCTAATATTTTTACTTCTCTTTGACCTGTAACAAAAGCATGATCTTCTGAAAATAAGTTAACAATTCTAAAACCAGTACCAGCATTTAATCTGAAAGAAAGCCATTCGCCTGGATTATATTTGAAATGTAGACTTGGAGAAAAAATTGATCCATGATCTTTGTAGTTATCGACTCTCATTCCAGAGATAATTGATATTTTGTTAGATGGACTGTACTGATCTTGAATAAATATTCCTGGTGTAAACTGATTAGAACTTTCGTTAAAAATTATACCATCGATTAATTGTTCAGTTGCTGACGTATTATCATCATACATATTGTTTCTAAATGATAAACCGTATAGCATATCATGTTTTAAGAATTTTCTTTTTAAAGTAAATTGAGAAAACAAAATTTCTTGTTTTGCTTTATAAAAATCAGATCCGTAAAAACTATTTTGGTTGTGTTTTGAATAAGAATAATTTAATTCAAAATCATCTAAAAAATCAAATTCGTACTTTCCAAATAATTCAAATCTATAAGTGCTAATACTTTCACCGTATACAGTTTTTGATCCTCTTAACTTTTTATAATTATCCTTTAACATAAAATCTTCAACTCCATTTCTTCTGTCTTCAAAATAATATCTGGTATTGATAATAAATTTCTTTTGGGATTTTCTAAAAATATCCCATTTATTAAATAGTGAAAATCTATCAAAATTGATATCATCTCCAAAACCATCGTCGTTGTAATCCTTAAAATAATTTTTCTTATCCCAAGTTGATCCAAAATAAGTTTTTGATTTTCCAACTTTTGGTACAATTGCCAAATTTATATAAGATTCAGAATGTGATGTTCCTTGAATATCTAAAGAAAAATAAGGTTGATCTTCAAAATTTTTAGTAATTATATTTATAACTCCTGCTACAGCCTCTGATCCATACAATGTGCTACTTGGGCCCTTGACAATTTCAATTCTGTCTATTATCATACTCGGAATTCCACTCAAACCATACACTGAAGCTAAATTTCCATACATAGGAATACCATCCAATAGAATTGAAGTATAAGGTCCCTCAAGTCCGTTTATACTAATTGAATTTGTATAACAAACTCCACAAGCTATAACTTCTTGAGCTCCATTAATAAGCTGAATAATTTCCTTAACAGTACTTCCAGCAGAGGGTAAAAATGAATTTATTTTTTTTGAAGTAATAACATTTACCTTAACCGGAGATTCAGTAACAAATTGATCTCTCAAACTTCCTGTAACAATAATTTCATTTAAACCATTAATATCTTCTTGTAAGACTACAACTAAATTCTTTAAATCTTTATCAATATTTTTTAAAGATATTTTTTTTGAAATATATCCTAAATAGGATACCAGTAGGTAATTGTCTTTTGAAGAATCAACTTGAATTTCAAAATATCCATTCTCATTTGATGTTACTCCATAACCAGAATCTACAATACTTACAGTAGCAAATTCTAATGGTCCATCGTTTGAATTTATAGAACCTTGAACTTTAACAATTTGTGCATTTATGAAAAATGGGAGAAATAATAAAATATATTTCATAAACTATCCTAAGGCAACATCTAAAATCATCATCACTATAAATCCGCCAATAAAACCTAATGTAGCTATATCAGTATTTTTATCTAACTGTGTTTCAGGAATTACCTCTTCAATAACAACGAATATCATGGCTCCAGCAGCAAATGCTAAGGCGTAAGGTAGGATTGGCGTAAAAAAGGTTACAGCAAGAGCTCCAATAACAGCAGCGATTGGTTCAACAGCTGCAGATGCTTGCCCATACATAAAGCTTTTTCTTCTGCTCATTCCTTGACGTCTTAGTGGCATTGATACAGCTATTCCCTCGGGAAAATTTTGAATTCCAATTCCAATTGCTAAAACAACAGCTCCAGTTAGTGAAGCTTCAGGCAAACCTGCAGCAACACCTCCAAAAAGGACGCCTACTGCTAATCCCTCTGGTATATTATGAAGTGTAATTGCTAACGTTAGTAATGTAGATTTATGCCATGGAGTTTTTATTCCTTCAGCCTCTTTAAAATTTATATGAAGGTGTGGTAAGGTTTTGTCTAAACCAAAAATAAATAAAGCACCAAGAGCAAATCCAACAGCGGCTGGAATAACTTTTATAAATCCTTCTCCCTCACTCATTTCTATTCCCGGAGCTAGGAGGCTCCAAAAACTAGCAGCAACCATAACACCTCCAGTAAAACCTAACATACCGTCTAAAAAAACACGATTCATAGTTTTAAATAAAAAAACAAATGAGGCGCCAAAAGCTGTCATTCCCCATGTAAATAAAGTTGCATATAGTGCTCCTAAGACTGGATCAGTGTTTTGAAAAAATGTAATTATTTCTTGAAACATGATTTAAATTTTAGTTATGTATAAATTACTTGCTGATTTGATAGAAATCGTAAGATTAGTCTCATCTAGACCAATATGTAATGATTGATCAAATTCCTCTTGGTGAAGTACTTTTATGTTACAACCCAGAGATATTTTTCTTTTGTCTAAATACTTAAGAAAAGCTGAAGAGGAATCTTTAACACCAATGAATTTTCCTGTTTCACCAATTCCTAAATCGCTTAATTTTAGTTTTGGAATGATTTTAATAAATCCAGCTGGATTAGGTATAGGATCTCCATGCGGATCATGAGTAGGAAAATTTAAAAACTTATCTAATTCGTTGGTCAATTTTTCTGATTGAATATGTTCCAACTGCTCGGCTACTTCATGAACTTCATCCCATTTAAAATCTAATTTTTCTACTAAAAAAACCTCCCACAATCTGTGTTTTCTTATAATTTTAAGTGCTGTTTTTCTACCAAGTTCAGTTAATTGCGCACCATGATATTTTATATAAACTATAAGTAATTTTTCATTTAGTTTTTTTAGCATTTCAGTAACTGAAGAGGCTTTAGTATTTAAATTTTTTGCAATAGAGTTAGTTGAAACACCATCTTCAGAATTAATGGATAAATGAAATATAGACTTTAAATGATTTTCTTCAGAAAGAGATAACATAGTACAAAGATATAATATTTAGTGTAATTTAAAAAATAATTTAGGCTTACCTAAATTATAATAAAAAAAATTTATAGTTTTCTATTCATAAGTGACTTAGAAAATTTAATTAATTCTAATTTTTTTTCGTTTGAAATACTTAATTTTTCTATTGATAATAAAGCTCGATTTGTGTATTCTTTGACTAAATCAAGCGTCTTAGAATCTGAACCAGTGTCTTTAAATATTTTTTTGACTTTTGAAATTTTATCTGTTTTATTGTAGTTGTTGTAGAGTTTTATTAATTCCTCTTTTTGTAGGTTATCAGAATTTGATAAAGATAAATGAAACATAGCAGTTTTTTTATTTTCAATGATATCTCCACCTATTGACTTACCTACTAATGATTGATTACCAAATATATCTAAATAATCATCCTGAAGTTGAAAAGCTATACCTAAATCTACTCCAAAACTATAAATGAGCTTTAAATCAGTTTTGGAAGCACCTGAGATAATGGCCCCCATTTTTAAAGCAGCGCCAACCAAAACTGCAGTTTTTAATTCAATCATATTGATGTACTCATTGAAAGTAACATCAGATTTATTCTCAAAATCAATATCTAGCTGTTGACCTTCACAAACTTGTAATGCTACTGTATTTAAAACATTATTTAGTTTTTTGTAAATATCTGATTCATATGAGTCTAATAGTTTATAAGAATAAATTAATAAAGCATCACCTGAAAGAATAGCTTGGTTAACATTCCATTTTAAATGTACAGTTTGATTACCTCTTCTTAATGCAGCTGAGTCCATTATGTCATCATGCATTAAAGTAAAGTTGTGGAAACATTCAACTGAGAGAGCAGCTGGAAGTGCTTTTTTGTAGTCACTTCCAAAACAATTAGCGGACATTAATACTAAATAAGGTCTAATTCTTTTGCCGCCTATACTTAAAATATAGCTGATTGGATTATAAAGGGATTTTGGTGAATCAGAAAAAGTTAGGTTTTCTAATCCTTTGTTAATTAAATCGGCATAAAATTTGATATTATTCAAACTGAAAATTTAATTCAAAAATACACCTTTTACATTTCAATATTAAATTACACTTCAGAAACTTTGGAAACCATTTGCGTTTTAAAAGTTTCCTAATTATATTTGCACTCCAAAAAAATAAATTGAAAGAATTAATCTTAGAAAAAACCCGGGAGCTCTTTCTTACCATTGGATTTAAAAGCGTCACAATGGATCACATTGCTAATGCAATAGGGATCTCTAAAAAAACCATTTATAATTTTTTCGAAAATAAAACTGATTTGGTCAAATCAGTTACAAACTATATGTTTAAAAGCATTACTGGTGGAATTACAGAAATAAAAAAAACATCTGAAGATCCAATAAGCGAACTATATGATATCAATTTGTTTTTAATAAAATATTTAAAAAAAGAAAGTACATCCCCCTTGTACCAACTTGAAAAATATTATCCGCTAATTCACAAAGACATAAATAATAAGCAGTTTGATTTTATAACCAAATCCACACGCGAAAGTCTTGAAAATGGGATAAAGCTTGGTTTATTTAGACACGATATTAAAATAGATTTTATTTCAAGACTTTACTTTAAAGGTATGATTGGAATAAGAGACTTAGATACATTTCCATCTAAAATTTACGATCCGGTAAAGCTTAAAATAGATTTTATTGAGTATCATTTAAGGGCTATTGTCACTGAAAAAGGATTAAAAAAATTAAACCAGTTTATAAAAAAATAATGAAAAAAATAGTTTTATTTATCTCTCTATCTCTTTTATCTTTTAATCTGAAAGGCCAAAATGCTTTCACATTAGATAGCGCAATAGACTATTCTTTAAATAACAATAGATCATCTAAAAACGCAGCAAGTGATATCGAAAAAGCTAACGCAAAAAAATGGGAAACCATAGCAACCGGTTTACCACAAATAAATGCTTTTATTGATTATAATAATAATTTAAAACAACCTATTTCATTAGTTCCTGCTGAGTTTTTTGGAGGAAATCCCGGTGAATTTGCAGAACTTTCTTTTGGAACTAAACAAACAATTGATGGATCTGTTACCCTAACTCAATTATTATTTGATGGATCATACATGATAGGTCTTGCTTCAATAAAACTTTATATGGATATAGCATATAAGGCCAAAATAAAAACAGATCAAGAGGTTAAAAAAGCGACTATTTCCGCATATGGGAATGCACTAGTAAGTCAAGAACGAGTAGAAATTCTTAAAAGAAACATAAAAAATGTCGAGGAGAATTTAAACGAAATCAAAAAGATTTATGAAAATGGCTTTACTGAACTTGAAAACGTTGAGCAGTTAACAATTTCTTACAGTTCTTTGAAAAATTCTTTAGACTATGCTATTAAAGTAAATAAAACATCATTAAACCTTTTGAAGTTGATTATTGGATATGACATTGATAAAGAAATTGTACTTCTTGACAATCTTTCTGGCCTAACATTAAAAAGCTCCAACTTGGAAAAGTCTAAAGAAAGTTTCGATATTGAAAAAAACATTGATTACCAGCTTGCATTAAATAATAAAAAATCACAACAAACTTTACTTAGACTTGAGCAATCAAAAGCTCTTCCGACATTAAGAGCGTTTGTTAAAGGTGGCTACGACGGAAATAACGATTCTTTTAGGTTTTTTAAATCCAATCAAAAATGGTATGGGTATTCTTTTGTAGGAGTTACCATGTCCGTTCCGATATTTAGTTCTTTAAGAAAATCTGCTAAAACTCAACAAGCTAGAATAGAATTTGAAAAATCAAAAGTTGATTTATCTGAATCTAAAAATCAAATTCTTATTGAACTAGAAAACGCAAATAGTGAATACGAATATGCTGTTAACTCATACTATAATGCAGTTGAAAATTTAAAGCTTGCAGAAAAAATTGAAAAGAAAAACCAAATTAAATTTTTAGAGGGATTAATTTCTGGATTAGAACTAAGACAAGCACAAATTCAACTTTATACAATACAAAATCAACTTCTTCAATCAATGCTTGAAGTAATTAATAAAAAAACTAATCTTGAAATTATTCTAACTCAGAATTAAATAATATGAATAATAAATTTTACCTACTTACATTACTACTTTTATTTTCTTGTGAAAGCAATGAGACTTTTGAAAGTATTATTGAATCAAATGATATTGAAAAAATCAAGCTAGCTAGAAAAACTATTGTAGCTTCTCAACAAGATCTAAATACAAAAATTGAACTTTTGGATAATAGGATTGAAGAGTTAAATGAAAACCCTCAGTTACCAATAGTGCAAGTGGTAAGTGTTAATCCATCTCGGTTTGATCATTATATTCAAGTTCAAGGAAGTGTTAAATCAGACCAACTAATCAACATTTATCCAGAATTTTCTGGAATCATAAAAAATATTTACGTAAAGAGTGGAGATCAAGTAAAAAAAGGAGATCCTCTTGTGAAAATTGATGATGGAGGATTAAAAGAACAATTATCACAACTTGAGATAAAATTTGAATTAACAAAAACAACTTTTGAAAGACAAAAAAGGCTATGGGAGCAAAAAATTGGAAGTGAAATCCAGTTTTTAGAAACCAAATCAATGTTCGAAGCACAAAAGCAGGCAATTAATCAATTAAAAAAACAAATACAAAAAACATTAATTCAAGCTCCATTCAAAGGGACAATTGACAATGTCATTGTTAAACTTGGAGAAGTTGTTTACCCTGGAAGATCAAACCTTATGATGTTATTAAACATGGATAATCTTTATGTTGAATCAAATGTTCCAGAAAAATATATCTCCTCCATAAAAGTAGGGAATAAAGCTATTCTTGAATTTCCACTAATTGAAAAATCGGTTTCAACAATTATTCGTCAATCTGGAAATTACATTCATCCAATAAATAGAACTTTTAAAATTGAAATGGATATTGAATCTGTTGAGTTTGGAGTTAAGCCTAATTTAAATTCTAAAGTTAGAATCAATGATTACTCAAATAAAAAAGCTTTAATGATAAATCAAAATATCATTAGTGTTGACAGTAATAATGAAGAATTTGTATACAAGTTATATAGCAAGAATAATAAAGATTATGTCTCTAAAACTACTATTGAAACTGGGAAAAGCGATGGGAAGAACATTGAGGTTATTTCTGGACTTAATCAAGGAGATTTTATTGTTTCAGAAGGCATAAGAAAATTGGTTGATAACTCAAGGGTAAAAATTATAAAATAAAGCATTGAAAAAATTAAAAAATAAAGAGAAAGAGTTTGCTCCCTCATCATGGGCAGTTAACAACAGCACAACAATGTATGTTGTAATGGCATTGGTTCTTTACCTTGGTATTGATGCATATTTCAATATGCCAAGAGAAGATTATCCTGAAATCAAAGAAAATATAGTATTTGTAAGTTCTATATATCCTGGAAATACAGCAGAAGATTTAGAAAAATTAATAACTGAGCCACTTGAAGACAAGCTAAAGTCAGTAAATAATATTTTAGAAATCAAATCATCTTCTCAAGAAAATTTCTCTCTAATTATTATAGAGTTTGACGATGGAATTGGATATACTGAAGCCAAGTTAAAAGTCAAAGATGAAGTAGAAGCAGCAGTTGCAAGTGAAGATTGGCCAATGTTTAATAATGTAAAAGTTGATCCAAGTGTTTTTAACATGACCTTTACAGAGGAAATGCCAATATTAAACATTAATATTTCAGGTGATTACACAACTGAAAAGCTCAAAGAATATTCTGAAATCTTACAAAAAGAAATTGAAAGTTTAAGTGAAATTAAAAAAGTTGATATAAGAGGTGCACTTGAAAAAGAAGTTGAAATAGCTGTTGATATATATAAAATGATGGCTTCCAAAGTTTCATTCTATGACATAATAAATTCTGTACAATCAGGAAATGTTTCCATATCGGCTGGAAACCTGAAGGCAAATGAAGAAAGAAAAACAATAAGAATTATCGGAGAAATAGATTCTCCTTTAGAATTAGAAAATTTTGTTGTTAAATCATCTTACAACAATTCCGTCTTTCTAAAAGACATAGCTGAAATTACCTTCAAAGAAAAAGAAACAACAACATATGCAAGAGAAAACGGAAAAGCTGTTGTAATGCTTGATGTTAAAAAAAGATCTGGCGAGAATACGATTGAGGCAGCTGAAAAAATACAATTTATTGTTGAAAATACTCAAAAAAATATTTTTCCAAAAAATTTAATTGTTTCCATCACTAATGATCAGTCTGAGCTTACTGAAAATCAAGTCATCGACTTGGTAAACAGTATAATCTTCGGAGTAGTACTTGTTGTGATTGTTCTTTTATTTTTCCTAGGATTTAAAAATGCCCTATTTGTTGGAATAGCTATTCCAATGTCGATGTTTATGTCAATAGCTGTTCTTGCTGCTATGGGTAATACTTTAAATACTATGATATTATTTGGATTAATTCTTGGCTTAGGAATGCTTGTTGACAATGGAATTGTAGTTGTCGAAAATGTATACAGACTGATGGAAAAAGAAGGTATGAACAGAATCGAGGCTACGAAAAAAGGAATTTCTGAAATTGCATTTCCAATTATTATATCAACCGCTACAACTGTTGCTGCATTTATTCCTCTTGGTCTGTGGCCTGGAAGAATTGGGAAGTTTATGATTTTTTTCCCAGTTACCCTGTCCGTTGTATTATGTTCCTCTCTTATTGTGGCAATATTTTTTAACTCAGTTCTTGTTTCCAACTTAATGAAAATCGAGGACACTAATATGCCCTTAAAAAGAATCATAAGGCTAACGTCACTATTAGGAATTTTTGGAGCTTTATTTTTAGTTCTTGGATTAACGGTTAAAGATTTAGAGTCCGCTCAATTTTATAGATTTTTAGGCTCTATTCAAATATTTGTAGCAATAAATTTCTGGATTTATAGATTAGTATTAAGAAAATTAGCAAATGACTTTCAATCTAAGGTTCTTCCAATTCTTGACTCTTACTATGAAAAACTACTCAAAAAGATTTTAATTGGTAAGAGACCATATCTTATAATATTATCAACATTTATTAGTCTAATAATTGCTTTTATGAGTTTTGGGAAATCTGTTTCATCACAGAGAACTAGTATAGAATTTTTCCCAGATGAAGATCCAAGACAAATCATAGTTTATGTACAATATCCTGAGGGAACAGATATTTCTAAAACAAATGAAATTGCAAAATTGATTGAATCAGATATTAATAAAATTATATACAATAAAAAATATTATGATGAGTCGGGATACAATTTTATGATCCAAAACAATGTGTCTCAAGTTGGAGAAGGCTCAGAAAATCCTGAAAAAGAATTAGGTGCATTATCTGAGATGCCTAATAGAGCAAAAATCACAACATCATTTAGAGATTTTAAATACAGAAGAGGATTTAGCTCTAGAGATGTTAGAAAAGAAATTCAAGAAACCCTTAAAGATAAATATCCTGGAGTTTCAATTGCAGTAGAAAAAAACTCTTCTGGCCCACCAGTTGGTTATCCTATCAATATTGAAATCACTGGAAAAGATTATACTACTTTGATCGAGAAAGCCGAAAAAATAACTGAATATATTAACACCAGAAATATTCCAGGTATAGAGGAATTGAAAATAGATGTAAATAAATCAAGAGTAATTAATCTTGTAAATATTGACAGAGAAAAATCTGGTGAATTAGGCTTGAGTGTTGGACAAGTTGGGCAACAATTAAGAGCAGCACTCTTCGGCACAAAAGCAGGAATTTACAAGGAAAACGGAGAAGACTATGATATTAATATTCGTTTTAATAAAGACAATAGATACTCTGAAAATGTTTTGTTTGATCAAAATTTAACCTTTAGAGATCCAAACAACGGAATGATTAAGGAAATTCCTATCTCTAGTGTTGCAAGTTCATCTCGATCAACCACATTTAGTGAAATTAAGCATAAAGATTTCAAAAGAATTGTAACAATATACTCTGGTTTATCCTCTGGTTATGTAGATGCAGGTGCAGTCGTAAATCAAATTGTAAATGAGATGAAAAATTTCAAAGAAGATGTAAGTATGATCGATATTGATTATACTGGGCAAATTGAGGAACAAAACAAAAATCAAGAGTTTTTAATGAAGGCATTTTTGACCGGACTGCTGTTAATCTTTCTGTTATTAATACTTCAGTTTAATTCAATAAGCAAACCAACTATTATAATGATTGCTATCATTTTAAGTTTAATTGGGGTTTTTGGATACTTAGCTCTAACTGGAAATTCATTTGTTATTTTAATGACAATGATGGGAATAATTGCTCTTTCAGGAATTGTAGTAAATAATGGAGTTGTTTTGCTTGATTACTCTGTTATTTTATTGAATAGAAAAAAAGAGGACAAGGCTAATAAAGACAAAAAGTTAATAGAATTGAAGTATGAATCAATTGTAGAGTCATGTAAATCACGATTAAGACCAGTCTTGCTAACTGCTATTACAACTATAGGTGGATTAATTCCTCTTGCTGCTGGATTTAATATTAATTTCTATACACTTTTCAGTGATTTAAATCCAAATATTTATTGGGGGGGTGATAATTTTGTTTTCTGGGGACCATTAGCAGTAACTGTGATTTCAGGTCTTGTAGTTGCGACATTTTTAACATTATTTGTAGTTCCTTCTTTGTTTATGATGATTGAAAAATTTAAATTGTGGATTGGTTTAAGATATAGATAATATCTTCTTAAATTTACACCATAACAAATTAGAATGTATAGAACTCATAATTGTGGCGAACTAAGATCAAAAGACATAAATACAGAGGTTATACTTTCTGGTTGGGTTCACAAAACCAGAAACAAAGGATTTATGATTTGGGTCGATTTAAGAGATCGATACGGAGTTACACAATTAATTTTTGACGAAAAAAGAAGTTCAAAAGATCTTTTTGAAAAAGCGAAAAGTTTAGGTAGAGAATATGTGATTCAAATCAAAGGCTCTGTCATCTCACGAGCTTCCCAAAACCCAAATATACAAACTGGTCAAATTGAAATTTTAGTCACAGATTTAACAGTTCTTAATGAGTCTTTGACTCCTCCATTTACTATTGAAGATGAAACTGACGGTGGAGAAGAACTTAGAATGAAATTTAGATACATTGATATTAGAAGAAACCACATAAAAAATAAATTAATATTTAGACATAAGGTAAGCTCAGAAATAAGGACTTATTTAACAAAGTTAGATTTTATAGATGTTGAAACTCCTTATTTGATAAAATCTACCCCGGAGGGAGCTAGAGATTTTATCGTTCCTTCTAGAATGAATCAAGGTGAATTTTATGCTTTGCCCCAATCGCCTCAAACATTTAAGCAGCTTTTAATGGTAGGGGGCATAGATAAATATTTTCAAATTGTTAAGTGTTTTCGTGATGAGGACTTAAGAGCAGACAGACAACCTGAATTTACTCAGATTGATTGTGAAATGTCATTTGTAAATCAAGAAGAAATCTTAAATACTTTTGAAGGTCTAATTAAACATCTTCTTAAGGAAATTAAGAATTTCTCAATTGATAAATTTCCTAGAATGACTTATGAACAAGCAATGTCAAAATATGGTTGTGATAAGCCTGACATTAGATTTGGAATGGAGCTAAGTAATTTGAATGACATTTCAAAACATAAAGATTTTAACGTATTTAATTCTTCGGAATTAGTACTAGGAATTGCAGTTCCTAATGGGAATGATTTAACCAGAAAACAAATTGATGGTTATACTAATTGGGTTAAAAGACCGCAAATTGGCGCTAAAGGCTTAATTTATGTTAGATGTAATGAAGATGGCACTTTTAAATCTTCTGTCGATAAGTTTTTTGATCAAAATGATTTAAATAAATGGGCAGAAAAAACCAATGCCAATAAAAACGATCTTATAATGATTCTTTCAGGTGAAAAATCTGAAGTTAGAGCACAAATGAGTGCTCTTAGATTAGAAATAGCTGAAAATCTTGGATTAAGAAATCCAAATGAGTTTGCCCCTTTGTGGATTACTGATTTCCCATTACTTGAATATGATGATGAATCAAAACAATTCCATGCAATGCACCATCCCTTCACATCTCCAAAGCCAGATCAATTGGATCTTTTAGAGTCCTCCCCTGAAAAGGTTAAGGCAAATGCATACGATTTAGTATTAAATGGGAATGAAATTGGTGGAGGTTCTATTAGAATTCATGACAAAAAGGTTCAAGAAAAAATGTTCAATCTTTTGGGTTTTTCAGAAAAAGAAGCCAAAGATCAATTTGGTTTTTTAATGAATGCATTTGAATATGGTGCACCTCCTCACGGAGGTATTGCACTAGGGTTTGATAGATTGGTTGCAATTTTAGATGGTCATGAAAGTATAAAAGAATATATTGCTTTCCCTAAAAATAATAGCGGTAAAGACGTAATGATTAATGCTCCTTCAAAAATTGATTCCGCTCAACTAGAAGAGCTATCACTTAAAATAAATGATAAAAGCTAAAATTCATTGAAAAAGCTAATAATATTTTTATTCTTAATTTTTTTAGCTGGACTTATGTCAGGAATTTATTTCCAATCTAATGACAATTTACTTGGTGATAAAATTGTAGGTTTTAGTGTAGTCTTTTTAGTAGTTATTTTCATGCCTATATTTTTATATCACAGATGGAATGGTAAAAAATTAAGCGACTACACTTTAAGTGAAGAAAATTTAAAAAAAATGAAGGCAAAATCCTCAAAATCAATTAAATAAAATTTGTTTTTTTTATTCTAAATGTACTCAGTTAATTATTAATTCCTACATTTGTATGACATAAAAAATAAATAATTAATGACTGGTACAGTAAAATTTTTTAATGGATCTAAAGGTTATGGATTCATTACAAACGACGAAACGGGCGAAGATATCTTCGTTCATGTTACTTCTTTAGAGGGCGTACAACTTAACGAAGGAGATAAAGTAGAATATTCTGAAGAAGATGGTAGAAAAGGAAAAGTTGCAGCAAACGTTACACTTATAGAAGAATAAGTATTTTATTTTAATAACAATTTCAGCCCTCACCATGTGAGGGTTTTTTATTTCAATTCTCTTTTCTTTTTAAAAAAATCATCAATTAAACTTTTTGACTCTTTAGCCAAAACACCATCAATTACTTTTGTTTTTGGGTGAAGCTTAGTGTTCATTACTCTAAATCCTCTATGAGAGTCACTTGCGCCAATAACAATCTTTGAAATTTGAGACCAATATAAAGCTCCAGCACACATTTGACATGGTTCAAGAGTTACGTATAAAGTGCATTTTTTTAGATACTTTCCTCCCAAATAGTTTGCAGCTGAAGTTATCGCTTGCATCTCAGCGTGGGCTGTTACATCATTTAAGGTTTCGGTTAAATTATGTGATCTTGCTATAATTTGATTATTACTCACTATTACAGCTCCGACAGGAACTTCATCTTTTTGGAGAGCAATTTTTGCTTCATCAAGAGCTCTTCGCATAAAATAATTATCATCAAAAAGATTAATCATCTAACTAATTTTATTATACCATTCCAATGCATTACCATCTGTCAGGCTAGCTACAAAACAACTAATATCTAAAAGTTGATCATATAAATTTCCATCCTTATGGATATAAGCTTTTGGTAAAGAAGAAAGCACTAAATCATCAAGTGCTGTTGTGTTATTTGATTGATTGTTTACCGCTGCTTTTATAAAGACACTAAGAAGTTTGTGAATTACTTGATAGCCTTTTAATTCTTTTTCAATTACCTCTTTTGATTGATAAACTTTCTCTACACTAATATCAATTATATCGTTCATTTGTGCCTTGAAAATACTTTCTGAAAGTAAAGTTTTTTTGAATTGTCCGTTTAGAATTTTTTCTTCATTTTTTAGAAAAATCTTTACCGTATCATTAATTAGAGTATTAACTGAAAGTGCTCTGAGGTAAGCAACTCTATCGTTTTTATGCTCTAGGGATTTGTATTTTTTAGTGTCTATACTGTCTTTGACTAGTCTTATTAAAAACTCTAAAGCATATTCTTCAGAAATCCAGCCAAGATTAATCCCGTCCTCAAAATCTATTAAAGTATAACATATATCGTCTGCTGCTTCGACCAAAAATGCTAAAGGGTGTCTCATATATTCTCCATTTGAATCTACCATTCCTAACTCATTAGCTACTTCGTCAAAAAAAGAATTTTGAGAGTAGAAAAAACCAAATTTCTTGTCTTTAATGTCATTGGATTTTTTAGCAATTATTGATTTTCTTGGGTACTTAGTGAATGCTCCTAATGTAGCATAACTCAGTCTCAATCCACCCTTGATTCCAGCCTTGTTTTCTGAGATAATTTTGAAGCCGTTTGCGTTCCCCTCAAAATAACAGAGATCTTTATATTGTTGTTCAGAGAGGCTTTCTTTAAATCCTATTCCCTTGCCATTTTTAAAAAAATCTCCAATGGCCATTTCTCCACTGTGTCCAAATGGAGGATTACCAATATCATGAGCCAAACTGGCTGCAGCTACAATAGCGCCAAAATCATTACTTTGAAATCCATATGTTTGTTGTAAATACGGGTATTTTTCAATTAGTTTTTTCCCAACAACTCTTCCTAAACTTCTGCCGACAACTGAAACTTCAAGACTATGGGTTAATCTTGTATGAACAAAACTTGTTTTTGAAAATGGTATAACTTGGGTTTTATCTTGAAGTGATCTAAACGATGAAGAAAAAATTATTCTATCATAATCAACCTCGAAACCGATTCTTGTTTCATCTTGCTCAACTCTTAATCTTTTAAGAGTATCTCCCTGTCTTTTTAGAGATAATAATTTTTCCCAATTCATCAATGCAATTTAAACAATCATTTAAAATTAAAACAGAATTAGTTCATAACATTATCTTAATAATTTGATCACCTATTAATAATACAGCGATAACGTTAAAAAAACGTTTAATAATGTTATTTGTAGTGTTAAATAAAAAAATACAAAATGAATAAATTAATTAAATTTCAAACTATCTTAACATTATGTCTATTTATTGTTTCATGTTCAAATGATGAAGACATTGAAAACATTAATTCATTTCCGGTTGCTCAAAATCTTACTATGACAGTTGATGACGGTGCTACTACAGAAATGGAGTTAGTTGCTACTGATTCAGATTATGATGCATTAACATTCTCGATTGTTGATGCTCCCTCAATGGGGACTGTAACAATTAATGGAGTTATTGCAACTTACATTCCAAATGAAAATGCTGATGGGACAGATTCTTTTACTTATAAAGCAAACGATGGTATTGGCGACAGTAATATTGCTACAGTTACAGTAAATATAAATGGAAGTTTTATTCTAGCTGGAACATATACATCTGATAAAACTTTAACAGCAGATAAAATCTGGAAATTAAGTGGTCGTGTTTTTATAGCTGATGGTGCAACATTAACAATTCCAGCTGGCACAATTATTAAGGCTGAAGGAGGAACTGGTACAGATTCTTCATTTATCTGTATTGCAAGAGGAGGAAAAATAGATGCTCAGGGGACTGCAGATAAACCAATAATTATGACTTCTGTTGCAGATGATATACAAATAGGCCAAAAAAATGGGTCAAATTTAGATGCTAGTAATGTTGGTTTATGGGGAGGATTATTAGTTTTAGGTAAAGCTCCTGGTTCTTTTAAAAATGATGTTGTTGAATATCAAATTGAAGGAATTCCAGCTGAAGAAACAAATGGTCTTTATGGTGGAAATGATCCAGCAGATAATTCAGGTGTTATAAATTACCTTTCAATAAGGCATGGTGGAACTTCAATAGGGGAAGACAATGAAATTAATGGACTTACTTTAGGAGGAGTTGGAACAGGAACTTCTATTTCTAATGTTGAAGTTATTGGAAACCAAGACGATGGTATTGAGTTTTTTGGTGGAACTGTTAATGCTTCAAACCTATTAGTTTGGGGTCAAGGCGATGATGGGTTAGATATAGATCAATCTTATTCAGGTACAATTAATAATGCTATAGTAATAGCTAATTCAAGTTCTGATCATGGATTGGAAGTAGATGGACCAGAAGGGTCAATGGAAGGTAGTTTTAAATTAGAAAATATAACTTTAATTGGAGATGAATCAGCTGCAAATGGGGAATATGCAGATTTTAGAAAAGGAGCTTTAGGTTCTGTAAATAATTTGTATGCTTATGGATTTCAATCAGGAAAAGATTTTGAATTGGATGCAGAAGCTGATAGCGTATCTTTTGAAGCAGGAACACTAACTTTTTCTAATATTGAAATAGTAATACCAGATGGATCAAGTCTTACTGGTGGAGATTTATTTAATGATAAATCAGAAACTCCAAATGCAATGTTTGAAGATGCTAAAAATTTAGCCGGTGAAACATTTGCCAAGAGTGTTACACAAGATAACAAATCTGTTGGGGCTGACTTATCTGTTTTTGCATGGACTTTTGCACAACACAAAGAAGCTATTATAGAATAATTGATTAGGTTTTGGTAAAAGAAAAGGGCTTGATTAAAAAATCAAGCCCTTTTTATTTAACCTTGCCTTAACATTAAATCTAAAGTCTAAACGGATATTTGCTTCAAATTAAATAATAACATGAAAAAGCAAATTTTTTTTACATTAATAACATTCTTAATTTCAGTAAAACTATTATCACAAACTGGACTCGTAAGAGGTTCTCTAATTGATAATGATTTTCAAGATCCTGTTCCATTTGCAAATATTATAGTTAAAGAAACCGGAACTGGAACTACAACAGATTTTGATGGTAATTATGAATTAGAATTAATTGAAGGTACATATACGATTTTATTTTCTTTTATTGGATACGAAACAGTTGAAATAAAGGACATTAATGTTAATAATAATGAACCTACAATTGTTAATGTTACAATGAATACGTTAGCTCAAGGTTTAGATGAAGTTGTTGTGAGTGTTAGCGCAAGTACAAATACTGAAAAATCTGTTCTTGAATTTCAAAAAAAATCTATCAGTCTAGTTGATGGTCTTTCTTCTCAAAGAATTAAATCAACTGGGGCATCAAATATTGCTTCAGCTGTAAAATCTGTTCCAGGAGTGTCAGTTCAGGGTGGTAAGTATGTTTATGTTCGTGGTTTGGGTGATCGTTATACAAAATCTATTCTAAACGGAGTAGACATCCCTGGTTTAGATCCTGACAGAAATACCATTCAAATGGATATTTTTCCAACAAATATTCTTGATAATGTCATTGTATTTAAATCTGCTTCAGCTGAAATGCCAGCAGATTTTACTGGCGGAATTGTTGATGTGATTACAAAAGAATTTCCAAATTCTAAACAATTTTCAATTTCGTTTAGTTCAGCTTTTAATAATAAAATGCATTATAATGACAACTATTTAACTTCTAAGTCAAGCAGCACAGATTTTTTAGGTTTTGATGATGGTTTAAGATCAATTCCTGTGGATCCATATCAAGGATATACTGTTCTTGAAAGTATAAATAGTGTTAAAATCACAAATGTTACAAGAGAATTTAACCCAAATATGGCTGCGTTAAATAAAACAAGTTTAGGAGACTATAGTTTTAATATTTCTGGGGGAAACCAAATTATATTGAAAAATGATAATAGATTAGGCTTTTTTGGTTCTTTGAGCTATAAGAACACAACCAGTTTTTATGAAAATTCACAAAATAATACATACTATAGAGATTCCGATAAAAGTATATTTGACCTATTTGAAAATAGAACTCAAAAAGGCCCACTTGGTGAAAACTCTATTTTGTTAAGTGGTATGACTGGCTTGTCTTATAAAACTAATTTATCAAAATACAAATTTAATATTCTGCATATTCAAAATGGAGAATCAAGTGCAGGTGTTTTTGATCAAACAGTCAACTTAAACGATTCAAAAGATCTTATTAAACACAATATTGAATACACTCAAAGATCTATTACCAACTTATTATTTTCTGGAACTCACACATTTAATAACGATAGTAAATGGAAACTAAATTGGAAAGTTTCACCAACAAAATCTTCAATAAAAGATAAAGATATTAGAACTACTTCTTTTGAGATAACTGATGAGGGTAAATATCTTATACCATTAAATGGTAAACCAAGTAGGATTTGGAGAAATTTAGATGAAATAAATATTGTTGGTAAAATTGATTTAGAGAAAAAAATAAAGCTGTTTAACAGAGAATCAAAATTAAAGTTTGGACTTTTAAGCTCATTAAAAGAAAGACAATATGATATATACAGCTTTAGAATAAATGTTCCAACTAACTTAGGTGTTTTAGATAATGGCAACCCTGATAATTTATTGAAACCTGAAAATACTTGGACACCTACTAATACTATAGGAAACCACATTGCTCTTTATACAAATGGAGCAGTTGAAAAAGGTAAAAACTATGATGCTAATCAAGTTAATTTTTCTGGGTATTCATCGTTTGAATTTAAGTTTACTGATAAATTAAAATCCATAATAGGTTTAAGAGCTGAAAAATTTATTCAAAAGTATACAGGGGAAAACAGTGGAGGTACAATAAAATATGAGGATCAAAAAGTAATTGATAAACTTGATATATTTCCCTCAACTAACTTTATTTTCTCTCTGAAAGAAAACTCAAATCTAAGATTATCTTATTCAAAAACAACAGCTAGGCCATCTTTTAAAGAAGTTTCAATAGCTGAGATTTATGATCCTCTTTCAAACATGACTTTTAATGGAAATATTGAACTTAAACCAAGTTATATTGACAATATTGATGTTAGATATGAGATTTTTGGAGAGGAAAATCAATTATTTGCAGTTAGTGGTTTTTATAAATCTTTCCAAAACCCAATCGAACTTACATACTACGAGTCTTCAACTGAAAACTTTCAACCAAAAAATTTAGGAAATGCAAAAGTATTTGGTTTAGAACTTGAGTTAAGAAGACAAATTAGTCAGTCAATTGGATTAAATATAAATGCATCACTTATAGAGTCTAAACAAGAATTTGGTGAAAGCGAAAGGAACCTTAGAACTAAAGGTTTGAGAAATGGTGAAAAATTAAGCGATAATAGAAGTCTTCAGGGTCAATCCCCGTTTTTAATTAATTCAAGTATTGATTATAATGATAATAAGGGATTGAGGGCAGGGATGTATTTTAATGTACAAGGAAAAACTTTGGAAGTTGTTGGGACAGGGTTTGCTCCTGACGTTTATACACAGCCGTTTCAAAGTTTAAACTTAAATTTTTCGAAAACTTTTGGAGAAAAACAAAATAAAACAATTACACTAAAGATTGATAACATACTAAATAGTAGGAAAGAAAGTTTTTACGAATCTTTCAAGGCTAATAAAGAAATCTTTTCTTATAGAGAAGAAGGAACTACTTTCTCAATTGGATATAGTATTAAGCTTTAGAAACTAAGTTTTTATAATTAATTCAAAAGGGAGAAAAAATTAATCATTATTTAATTGTACTTCAACTTCGATTTTAGGATTTTTTGATGTTACTAACTTTAAAATTGGTAATGCTTTATCATTATATTTAGGATTTACAATTATAAATGTAGCTTCTCTGACAATTTTTTTATTATCGTAAGCTAATTCCATAGCTGAAAATTTAGCACATAGTTCTCCATTATAAAAGACATCCGTCCCATCATATGATAAACCTTGGGTACTTACGTTTAATAGTGGGCTACAGGCGAAAGAGAATAGTGTTAACAATAATATTGTTTTTTTCATTTTTTAAATTTAAAACTACTTTTAATTATGCTATTTTATGTTAAGAAAATATTACCATAAAATCATCTTATGTTAACTTATTAAAAAGAAATATAATTATGAGAAAACAAATTTGACTATGATTTAAATAATTTTACTGAGTTGGATTACCAATAATTAATAAAAAATAAAATTGTTAACATTAAGATAACAATTTCATAACATAACAATTTCTTAACATTAGAAAATATTTTTCGTCTTAATATTGCAGACATAAAATATAACTAATGAAAAAAATATTACTAATTGCACTATTAATTATCTCTGTAAAAGGATTTTCACAAGAAGATTCAGCTGGGAAACCAAATTTTAAAGTTTTTTGGAATTTCAATAATAATTTTACTGAAGATGTTTCTAAAAAAACTGCATTTGAATTAAAAAGAGTATACCTAGGTTATTCTTATAAATTTGATGACAAAATATCTGGAAAAATCACATATGATATAGGTACTAATTCAGGCGGTAGTGCTTATACTGCATACGTTAAGGTTGCACAACTAGATTGGAAAATGACCCCTAAAGTAAAAGTTAGTCTTGGGCTTATTGGGAACAAACAATTTAAAGGACAAGAAAATTTATGGGGTTACCGATACGTTTTCAAATCTTTTCAAGATGAATATAAATTTGGCGCAAGTGCTGATTTAGGTATAAATTCTGAGTTCAAGTTAAGTCAAAAATTAATAATGAATGTGTTTTTCCTAAACGGAGAAGGATATAAAAATGTACAAGATAACGATGGTAATATTCGTCAAGGTATTAGTTTTTTCTACTCACTTCCTAAAGGTTTTGAAACAAGATTATATTTTGACTCACATGCAAGTGAAGATGCTAGTGCCATTACTAACACGTCATTATTTGTTGGACATAAAGGAGATGGTGGAAGATTTGGATTAGAATATAACAGTATTAGCAATGCCCGTAACTACAAATCTTCTGCTGAAGGATATGATAGAGATGGATTTTCAATATACGGTTCAAAAAAATTATCAAAAAATTATGAAATATTTGCTAGGTATGATCAAATAAGCTCGAACACCCTTGATGGAGATTCAAAAGCTTGGAATTATAATAACGATGGTAGTCTATTAATGTTTGGAGCAGAATACAAAGCTGTAAAGGGCGTAAAATTTAATTTAAATTATAGACTATTTAATCACGATAATTCAGTAATAAATAATAAATCTATTCTGTCTTTAAATGCAGAATTTAAAATATAATCTATGAACTTTCTTAACATTAATTTTACATCAAATCTAATTGATTTATCGTACATTTCAAGTCAATTCAATACTGACATGGATATTTATTTAATAATGATTATTGCCCTTGCAATTCTAGCAATTGGAGACTTAGTTGTTGGGGTTAGTAATGATGCTGTTAACTTTTTAAACTCTGCACTTGGATCAAAAGCACTCTCGGTTAGAAATATAATGATACTTGCAAGTTTAGGGGTCGCTGTTGGAGCTGTCTTCTCTAGCGGAATGATGGAAGTAGCAAGAAAAGGAATTTTTAACCCTGACATGTTTTTCTTTTCAGAAATCATGATCATCTTCATGGCAGTGATGATTACTGACATCTTACTTCTAGATTTCTTTAATACTCTAGGAATGCCAACATCAACTACAGTATCAATTGTTTTTGAACTTTTAGGAGCTGCTGTTGCAGTATCATTAATCAAAATTTTTGCAAACGGTGGAGACGCTTCTTTGCTTGTTGATTATATCAATGTAACAAAAGCAACACAAATCATTGGAGGAATATTACTCTCTGTATTTGTTGCTTTTTCTGTAGGTGCAGTTGTTCAGTATGTTTCTAGATTCTTACTTTCATACAATTACGAACAAAAAGCAAATTGGGTCGGGTCTTTATTTGGAGGAGTAGCATTAACATCTATTACCTACTTTATATTAATGAAAGGGATTAAAGGTACGGCTTATGCAAAACAAAGTTTTGAGATACTAGATGGCTCAACTATAGCAAACTTTATGGAAACTCAAGTTGTTTTAATTGCAGTAAGTTTATTTATTTTATTATCACTCTTTTCATATATAATAATCTCCGTTTTTAAAATTAGTATTTATAAAATAATTATTGGTGTTGGTACGTTTTCACTTGCGTTAGCATTTGCAGGAAACGACCTGGTAAACTTTATTGGTGTTCCAATTGCAGCATGGCAATCTTACGAAGCGTGGAGTGTTTCTGGAATGCAAGCAACAGAATTTTCCATGGCTGTTTTATCTAAAAAAGTTCCAACCCCAACCCTACTTCTATTTTTAGCTGGAATGGTAATGGTAGTAACTTTATGGATTTCATCTAAAGCCAAAAAAGTAACCAAGACGGAAATAGATTTAGCTAGACAACAAGACACTAAAGAAAGGTTTAATCCTAACTTTTTGTCAAGAGGACTTGTAAGAGCTTCAATGAATTTATCTAATGTATTTTCTAAAATTGTTCCAAACAATCTTCAAAAACATATAGATTCTCAGTTTGAAAAACCAGCAATTGAACTTTCTTCAAACAAATCTATTGAATTACCTGCTTTTGATATGATACGAGCAGCAGTAAACATGATGGTTGCAGCGATTTTAATTTCGATAGCTACATCTTTCAAATTACCTTTATCAACAACATATGTTACCTTCATGGTAGCAATGGGTACATCACTGGCTGATAGAGCATGGGGAAGTGAGAGTGCCGTATACAGAGTAGCTGGAGTTTTAAATGTAATTGGAGGATGGTTTTTTACTGCATTTATTGCGTTTGTTGGATGTGGAACTATTGCATTTTTGATAAACCTTGGCGGGCCAACTGCAATAGCTATTTTACTATTCTTAGCATTACTGTTGCTAGCAAGAAACTACATTTCTCACAGAAAAGAAACTGCTCAAATTAAAAGTGAGGATGCTTTAAGTAAAGCAGAAAGCAGTTCAATCCAAGGAGTTATTTTAGAGAGCTCAAATAATGTTTCAAAAGCATCTAAGAAAATTAAAAAGGTTTTCGCAGCTTCAATTAGTGGATTAGCGACTCAAGATTTATCTGCTTTGAAAAAGAATAAAAAAGAGGTAAAATCTCTAGCTGATGAAATTGAAGATTTAAGAAATGATTTATTCTATTTTATTAAAAATCTGGATGAATCTACAATTAAAGGCGCTAGTAATTTTTACATAAATGTTCTTGGTTCTTTACAAGATATTTCTGAATCACTTCAATATATCTCGAAAGTTACATTCAAGCACATAAATAACAATCACAAAGCTTTAACTTTTAATCAAATAAGAGAATTAAAAGAAATTAGCCTAGAGCTTGAGACACTTTTTGAAAGAACTAAGTTTGCATTTTCAAAAAATAATTTCAAAGAAATTTCAAGCATCCTTGATTCTAAACAAGAACTTCTAGACTCGGTTAGAGAAAAAATTAACAATCAAATTTCTAGAACTAAGTCTGAAGAATCAAGTCCAAAAAACACAACTCTTTACTTCAGTATTTTAACTGAATCAAAGGATCTTATAAAAGCAACAATGGCAATGTTAGAACTATACAACGATCAGTATGATTCAAGTGTAGAACCGCCATTAAATGATGAATAAAAAGTGTTAATTATTATATTCAAAAAAAAAGCAATTCTAATGAATTGCTTTTTTTTTAAATAATTTTATTGTAACTAGCCCTCACAACTAACACACTCTTTCTTTTGTTTGAACTTTTGAGCAGCATTCATACTATGCTGATAATACAATGATTTTAGTCCTAACTTCCAAGCTGTAATGTGTATCTTATTAATGTCCTTAGTAGGCATGTCTGGATGTACAATAATATTAAGTGATTGACCTTGGTCAATATGATTTTGTCTGTTCGCCGCCTGATATACAATTACTAACTGATCTATCTCAGAATATGTTTTGAATGTATCTTTTTCATTTTCTGATAAGAAGTCTAGGTGTTGGACAGAGCCATCTCTGTCTCTAATATCTCTCCAAACCTCTGGCTTATCCATACCTTTTTCTTTTAAAAGTTTTTCTAAAAAAGGATTTTTAATTGTGGTTTTTATTTTTGCAATATCTTTTACATAGATATTTGACCATATTGGTTCAATACCTTGTGAAACTTGTCCTAGGATAAAGGCAGACGATGTAGTCGGAGCCACAGCATTTAAAGTTGCATTTCTTCTTCCATATCCTTTCAGCAGTTCTGGTTCTCCAAACTTTTCAGCTAAATGTTGAGAAGCTTTATTAGACAACTCTTTAATCTTTCTAAATACCTCGCTGTTTAAATCGTACGATTCTTGACTATCAAAGGGCAACATTTTAGACTGCAAAAGAGAATGCCAGCCAAGAGTCCCCATTCCTAATGCTCTATTTTCTTTTGCAAAATTATAAGCCCTTTCCATAAACAAAAATGTTTGCTGATCTTCTCTGTCATCTGAGTTTTTGTAAGACTCTAGTTTTTCTAAAAACTCGGTGATTATTGCATCTAAAAAATAAATCATTGTTTCAACAGCATCAGTATCTTTCCATTTATCATAGTGCAATAAATTAATGCTTGACAATACGCAAACAAAAGACCAATTATGGTTTGAAGGCAGCATAATTTCTGTACATAAATTACTTGCGTAAATAGGTAGCTTTTTGTCTTTATAGACATCAGGAGCGCCATTGTTCGCATTATCTGTAAAGAAAATATATGGATATCCCATTTCACCACGACTCTGCAGCACTTTAGCCCAAACTGTTCTTTTATCAACATCGCCATCTATCATCTCTTGCATCCAATCATTGGTTACCGTGACACCGTGAGTTAACTCTTGTATTGGATTACCTTCAGTTCCTATTTCTAAGAATTCCATAATATCTGGGTGATCAATTGGTAAATAGGGAGAAAAACGACCTCGTCTAACTGAACCCTGGCTTACAACATCTACCATAGATTCAAATAATCTCATAATATGAACAGCACCTGAGGCTTCTCCGTTATCCTTTATCGCAGCACCTCTATGTCTAATTTTTCCAAAGTATCCAGATGTTCCACCACCCAACTTAGACATCATACCAACCTCAGACTGACTGTATAAAATATTTCCTATATCGTCGTCTACATGTGAACCAAAGCAACTTATTGGTAAGCCACGCTTTTTCCCAAAGTTTGACCAAACAGGTGATGCCAAAGAATAATATCCTTCAGACATGTAATAATAAAACTTTTCTGCATACCCTGGCATTTGAAGAATTTCCTCAGCTCTTTTTGCAATGTTAGCTATACGTTCTTCAGCGCATACTCCTTCTCCAATGTATCCAGCAGCAAGAAACTTTCTGCTATTTTCGTTAAGCCACTCAAATGGTTTTTCAGAACTCAAATTCATTCTTTTATTTGAGTCTTCTCTTGCCTGAATTGTGTCCGTGGAGGGATTTACTTGTTTTTGTTCGTCTAATATTTTTGTCTCCATATTCTAAAAAAGATCATCATTGGTTATACTTTGGCTTCTTTTACTATAATTGATAGATCTTTTGACAAAAAAGTCACCATGTTTGGTTCCTATAATCTCATCATCAAACCATTCTGTTTCTAAAACTAAATTTTGGTCTACTTCAAACACCTTTTCAATGCCAATGCTTTCCAATGAATTATTAAATCTATTTTTTAGAAATTCGTTAATTACTGCTTTTGGTAAAAAATCTAGTTCTCCATTTTCAAAAATCCAGTCTACGACGTCTTGCTCTGCTTCATAAGCTTCCTTACATAAATTTTGAATATTTTGATGGTATTCTGATGTGAACCATTCAGGATGTTCTTTTTGCAAAATTTTGATTAAATCAATTCCAAAGTCACCGTGGATTTGTTCTTCTTTAGATGTTGCCTCTACAACATTTGAAATTCCTTTCAACATGTTTTTATGTTTGTTAAAGGCCATAATTATTAAGAACTGCGAGAACAATGAAACGTGTTCAATAAACAATGAAAATAAAAGGATAGCTTCAGCATACTCTTTATTATTATCACTTTTTGAATTTTTAAGTGCTGTTTCTAGATAGCGCACTCTTTTCATTATACTTGGTTTCTTTTTAAGTTCTTTGAATTCTGAGTTTAATCCTAATATTTCTAACAAATGAGAATACGCATCAGCATGACGAACTTCACTCTCAGCAAACGTTGAACCTACTGAACCAATTTCAGGTTTGGGAATTCTATGATAAAGGTCTCCCCAAAAAGACTTTACAGCAACTTCAATTTGAGATATTGCTAACATAGTATTTTTGATTGCGCTTCTTTCAGAGTCAGACAAACGAGATTTAAAATCTTGAATATCGCTTGTGAAATTGAATTCCGAATGTATCCAATATGAATGTCTAATAGCCGGAACATATTCATATAAATGAGGATATTCATAAGGTTTTAAGTTTACTCGTTTTTCAAAAATATCAGACTCTCTTTTCTGACTTCTTTTATTTCTGTATAAAATGTAAGCTTTTGCAACATCTTTAAACTTACTTTCCATTAATTGTGTTTCAACAATATCCTGAACCTCTTCAATTGTAGGAATATATTCCTGGTGTTTATTTTTTCGATCTAATAATTGAGTGTAAACGGATAAAGACACGTCTTGCGCATCTTGTCTTGTACCGACTTCTACTGCCACCATTGCTTTGTGAATAGCTTCTGTGATTTTATCTAAGTCAAAAGCTTTGATGTCGAAATCTCTCTTAATTATTTGATCTATCTTCATTTGGTTCAATTTTTTTATTCTCGTTTATTATATAAATATCTATTTTATTTATTCAGTTTTATACGGCTACTTTATAAGTTCTTAACAAAATTTTCAACATAAAATTTTAATCTTTATTTTGATGTTTTCCCTTTAAAAAAACAGTATAATTTTTACTAAACTTTAGTGCTTAAAAGTTTAGCTAGTTAATTATTCAACAACAAATAATCTTATTTCAACACCCTCTCATTTACATCTGAACCAAAAAAACAGGGACAATATTTGATTTAAATATTGTTGTTTATTTTTAAAATTGGTACAGCAGTAGACATCTTTAATCAAGTTTAATTATAAAAACTAGTAAAATTTTTGGTTGTTGTTTAACACAAAGATTCTAAAATGTTTCCAAAAATAAAAGCAGTATTTATTCACAAACAAGCTTAGTTCTTAACAATTTCAAAATCATTATTTTTAATGGTTAAGAATGATTTTTAAATATATTAGTTTGATTTTTAGTAATTTAAATATGTTTAAGTATCTAATTAAAAATCTGAGAACTATTGAGTTTTGTTTTTAGCTATTTTTTCAAGCTCCAAAAACCATTCGTTTCCAAATTTTTTTATTAGTGCTTCTTTAACAAATTCATAAACAGGTTTTTTGAGTTCGTTACCCAAACTACATGCATCAGAACAAATTGACCATTTATGATAATTTACTGCTGTAAATTCTGAATACTCTTTAACTCTAACTGGATACAGGTGACAAGAAATTGGCTTATTAAATTCTATTTCATCTTTTTTATATGCCTTTTCAATTCCGCACGAAAGAGTACCATTTGATTCGTAATGAACGTATACACATGCTTTTGATTCAACAAGTGGAGTTTCAATTTTACCATCTTTAAGGGTTACATATGCGCCATTATTTTTCACTATTTTTTTTGCTCGTGGGCTAATATATTTAGAAATTTTATCAAAATTTTTAGCAAGTAAATTGGCTTCTTGTTTTTGTAAAGGAGCACCTGCTATTCCTTCAACACAACAAGCTCCTTTACATTTTTCAATGTTACAATGAAAATTATTTTCTAAAATTTCCTCTGAAACTAGGGTTTTTCCAATCCTAAACATTCTATAAAATTAAAATAAATGTTAATTAGTTTTTTTCAATATAAATATATATTTGCAAAAAATTTATGGATGTTTAATTTGAAAGAAATTTTTACTGCTGGAATGATTCTTTTTGCAGTTATTGATATTATTGGTAGTATCCCAATAATAATAGAATTGAAAAAAAAGGTTGGCTACATTCAATCAGAAAAAGCTTCAGCCTTCTCCGTAATACTAATGATTGCTTTTTTGTTTATTGGAGAAGAAATCTTAAACGTCATAGGCATTGATGTAAACTCTTTTGCCGTTGCTGGTGCCCTGGTTATATTTTTTATTTCACTGGAAATGGTTTTAGGCATATCAATTTATAAGAACGAAACACCTGAAACAGCATCAATTGTTCCAATTGCATTCCCTTTAATTGCCGGTGCTGGAACACTAACGACATTACTATCACTCAGAGCAGAATTTCAATTGATAAATATTATTATTGCAATTATTGTAAATATTCTTTTTGTTTATTTAGTGTTAAAATTTTCCGACAGAATTGAAAGAATTTTCGGAAAGTCAGGAATTGGAATAATTAGAAAAATTTTTGGCGTAATTTTAATGGCGATTGCTGTAAAATTATTTGCCAGTAACATTCAAGGTCTATTTTAATATGAAAAAAATCTTTTTCTTTATAACACTAGCATTTGTATTATTAGTATTTAACATTACTAAAATAAACTATGATGATTTATTCTCTGAAGATAGTAAAATTGCACTGATTGGAGCATTAGCATGTAGCTGTACAATTTTACTGATGCTGATTTTATACGTTTCCAAAAAAATTAAGGATAAGCAAGATTAAATTTTAGGGATATGGACTATCTCAAGTCCTGCTTTTCTAAGGAAGTCTATTCCTGTTTTATCTTTATATTCAATATTATACACAACTCTTACAATACCTGATTGAAAAATTAACTTACTACAATCTTTGCAAGGAGACATTGTAATGTATAATGTCGCACCCTTACTGGATTGTGTTGATGCTGCTACTTTCATAATTGCGTTAGCTTCTGCATGAAGAACATACCATTTTGTACAATTATCTTCATCTTCACAAATATTTTCAAAGCCAGTTGGAGTGCCATTGTATCCATCTGAAATTATCATTTTATCCTTTACTATTAATGCACCAACCTGTTTTCTTTTACAATACGAAAGCTTTGCCCACTCTTGTGCCATTTTCAAATATGCAATATCATATTTTCTTTGCTTTGATTCTTTCATCTATATCATTTGATAAATTAAATTTAAAGATAATAGTATTATTAATGCTGAGCATATTTTAACGTAGTTGATCCTATTAATAATTTTAAGTTTTATCAAAATAGTATTTACTATCAGTATTGCTAAAACAACAACAAGTTGTGAAAGCTCAACTCCAAATGCAAAACCAAACAATGGAATAATTTTAGTATCCAGAGAATCTGTTAACATTTCAAAGTAATTTCCAAAACCAAAGCCATGTATTAATCCAAATATTATAGAAAAAGTATATTCAAAGAGAACGTTTGAATTTACCTTTAAATTCATAATATTATATACACATGTTAATATAATTGTAGCTGGAATTAAAAATTCAATAATTTGTGAATCAGGCTTTAAAATATCGAATGCGGACAAAAATAAAGAAAGTGTATGTCCTAAAGTAAATGATGTAACAATCCAAAAAACATTTTTAAAATCTTTAAAACTGTATACAATTGTTAGAGCAGAGAGGAAAAGCATATGGTCAATTGCATCCCAATCTAAAACATGAAACAATCCTAATTCCAAATAAAAAATCAAATCATACATTACTTAAAGATAACTAAAAGCCTCTTTTAACTTTTATATTTTGATAAGCTTTTTGAATTTTTTGAAATTTATCTTGAGCAGCTTTTACATAAGCTTCACCCAAGTGCTGTACTTTATCGGGATGATGTTTTTTCGCCAATGATCTGTATGATTTTTTTATCTCCTCATCTGAAGCTGATTTATCAACTTCTAAAATTTTGTAATCATTATCTACTTCTTTAATAAACATAGCTTTTATACTCAAAAAATCTGCATAAGAAAGCTTAAATAAATTAGAAAATTCTAATAGTTTATTAATTTCTTGTTGGCTGATACTTCCGTCTGCTTTAGCAATTCCAAAGAGAAAATGTATAACCTGAAGTTTACTCTCATAATTCAATCCAAGGTTAAACAAATTGGAAATTTTGTTTAGTGAAATTCCCTTGTTTTTAAAGTTTTGATTAAAAATTTTAAAAACCTCATTGGCTCTATTCTTACCATATGCAGAAACAAAATAAGCTCTAACAAAGTCAAGTTCTTTCTGCGAAACTTTTCCATCAGCCTTAATAACTAGTGAAGCTAGTGCAAGAAGATTTATTTCAAAATCTCTACTCGAAATTTTTATAGATCTTGGAGAGAAAAAAGAACCCAGGAAAAACCCAATAAGAGCTCCCGGAAGTCTAAATAAAGTATATCCTAAAATAGCAAATAGCCATCTATTCATTCTAAAAAAATTTAGTTCAAATTTACGAATGAATAATCAATATAATCAACTTGTTTTGATGATTGTTTATTATATTTGCGTGAATTAAATTTGATTATATGTATCCAGCCGAATTAGTTAAACCCATGAGAGAAGATTTGACTTCTGCAGGTTTTGTTGAATTAAAGGATGCCAACGAAGTGGCTAACAACGTCCCAAAAAGTGAAACTGCTGTTTTAATAGTAAATTCGGTTTGTGGGTGTGCTGCTGCAAACGCACGTCCAGGAGTTAAAGATTCATTAAAAAATGAAAAAAAACCAAAAAAACTTTTTACTGTTTTTGCTGGAGTTGACAAAGAAGCTACGGATGCTGCAAGAAACTTAATGATTCCTTTTCCACCCTCTTCTCCATGCATAGCTCTATTTAAAAATGGCGAGTTAGTTCATATGCTGGAGCGACACCACATTGAAGGAAGGTCATCAGAAATTATTAGCGAAAACTTAAAACAAGCTTATAATCAATATTGTTAATTTACGATTGGAAAGGTAATTGTAAAAGTTGTCCCTTTATTTATTTTGGTATCAAAATCAATTTTTCCATTGTAAGACATTACTAAATTTTTAACCATTCCTAGGCCAAGTCCCATTCCGCCTGATTTTGTTGTGAAATTTGGTTCAAAAATATTAGAGATTAGTTCCTTAGGTATGCCATGCCCATTGTCTTTAACCTTAATTTCTACAATGTCTATTTTTTTTATTATTGAAACTCTAAGTTCTGGAACTTTAATATTTTGACATGCATGTATTGAATTTTTGATAAGGTTTGTAATGATTCTTACAATTTGAGGTTTATCAATCTCAACAATTATTTTTTCTGAATCTGATTTGAATAAAATATTTTCCTCCTTAAAAATCTCTAAAGCTAATTTTATAGCTAAAACAATATTAGTTTTTTCTCCTTTTTGAATTGGCATTTCTGCGAAATTTGAAAAAGCTGAAGCGATTGAACTCATGGTGTCAATTTGTTGAATTATAGTTTGAGTAAATTCTTTTACTTTACTATCATTGTTGTCTTCTTGTTCTTTAAAATTTCTCTCAAAACTTTGAACACTTAATTTCATAGGTGTTAGAGGATTTTTAATCTCATGGGCTACTTGTTTTGCCATCTGCCTCCATGCCTCTTCTTTGTTGGATTGGGATAATTCTTTAACATTTTTATCAAGCATTTCAACCATATTATTGTAGGATTCCACAAGACTATTAACCTCTTTACTTCTTGCAATAATTTTAATTTTTGAATTTGTCTTATCCAATCTAGTTTGTTTCATTTTTAAAGCAATTTCAGAAATTGCCTTAGTCATATATTGAGAAACAAAATATGAAATTATGATTGAAAGAATTAATAGGAAAAAATATACTTCACCAAGAATAATTAAGAAAGAATCCAGTTCATATGAGTTCAAGTTATCGTCATCATAATACGGAAGATTCAAAATCCATAATGCTTGAAAATTATCATCAATAATCAAAGAGTATGAAGATCTGTATTGAACATTATCTTTCTTGGTAATTTCTATAATTTTTGAATCTTCTTCATTTAAAATTTTTTCTAATAAATTAGAGTCTATTGAGTTAATTTCGTTTTTAGGTAATGTAGAATTAATTAATTTACCCTCTAAATCATAAATGCTAAATTTTACACTTTGTACATCGGAAACTTCATAAATTTTTTCAGACAAAATTGAATCAAATTGCTCAATGTCCAAATATTGTCTTGCTTCTTTTGAAAAATAAGCAATACTTCTTTGTATTTGAGCCTCTTTTCTTTCAAGTCTCTTTGAATGATACTTGTCAGACTGAGTTTTGAATTGAGGAATTGTGATTAAAGAAATTAAAATAAAAGTGATCACAACAATGACAGTCATAGCTAAAAAAATTCTAGCTCCTAATGATAAATTTGATTTAATGTTTAATAACCTTTTCAAGTTCTAAATCTTTTATAAATTTTTATCAAAACCAATATTAATAAAATAAATAATAGTGATCCTACAGTGAACTTTAACCAATTAATATTGTTTTTTAAAACCACTAAAAAAACAATGCTGACAAGAATTACACTGGTGACCTCATTCCAAATTCTCATAAAATCAGATGAATACTTTAGAACTCCCAATTTGAATTCTTTCACTATGTAATGAGTTTTTAAATGGTAGATAACTAGAATTAAAACAAAAAATAATTTTGCAATCATCCAATTTTCATAAATCCAAACTGGGACTAAAAGTAACATCCAAAAACCAAATATTAAAGCTAAAATTGATGAGGGCCAAGTGATTAAATACCATAGTCTTTCAATCATTACAATTAACTGATCAGTTAAGATTTTTTTTTCATCATTTTTCTTTTGGTGTGCTTCTATAAAATAAATAAATAGTCTAGGAACATAGAATAATCCTGCAAACCATGTAATTACAAAAATTATGTGCAGGGATTTTATGATGTTATAATATTCCAAGTTAATTTATTTAATGTTTGCCCACTCATCGATCCATCTTGATAAAGTCTTAACCCATTCTTTGTCATCATTCAAACATGGAACAACGTGAAACTCATGTCCACCTTTTTCAATAAACTCTTCTTTTGCTTCCATAGCAATTTCTTCAAGAGTTTCAAGACAATCTGAAACAAAAGCAGGAGTTACAATAGCCATTTTTTTTGTTCCAGTTTCAGCAAAATTTTCAACAACTTTATCGGTGTAAGGTTTTAGCCAGGGTTGTCCAGCTAATCTTGATTGAAATGAACTAGAGTAAGTCCCTTCCTTTAGACCTAAGTAATCTGCCACCTGTTTTGTGGTCTCATAACATTGGTGCCTATAACAGTATTTGTGAGCTGGTGAACTAGTTTGACAACAACTTTGATCAATTTTACAATGAGATTTTGTTATGTCAGTTTTTCTTATGTGCCTTTCTGGAATTCCATGATAAGAAAAAAGTATGTGATCCCATTCTTTACCAGATAAATGGTTTTGAATTGAGTTTGATAAAACTCTTATATAATCCTTGTGATTGTAGAAGGCAGGTAAATTTGTGAATTCAATTTCTGGAAAAAATTCGTTTTTTATTTGATCAGCCAGAACTAAAATTGTTTCAGTTGAGGCCATAGCGTGTTGAGGATATAATGGAATAAGCAGGATTTCCGATACACCTTTGTCCACTAATTCTTGTATTCCTTTTTTTATTGATGGGTTGCCATATCGCATTGCAAGAGCAACTGGAACTGAAGTAATCTTTTGAATTTTTTCAAGTAATCTGTATGATAATACAATGAGTGGTGATCCCTCATCCCACCAAATTTTTTTATATGCTTTAGCAGATTTTTTAGGTCTAAAATTTAGGATAATTCCTTTAACTAAAAGAGTTCTCAACCAAAGAGGCTCGTCAATAACCCTCTCATCCATTAAAAATTCCTTAAGATATTTTTTTACATCTTTAACATCAGTACTATCTGGTGAACCTAGATTTACAAGTAATGCTCCTTTCATTATTTAATTTATATTGACATTAGATATTTTTTTGGAGTAGTTCCAAATTTTTTTTTGAAGGCATTTATAAAATGAGTAGCTGTGCTATACCCAACTTTCAGTGCAACCTCATTAACATTATAACTCCCAGAAGACAGTAGTCTTTTAGAGGTTAGCATTTTATAGTCAAGTAAAAATGAATAAACTGATGAACCATAAACTTGTTTGAAACCCTGTTTAAGCTTCTTCAAACTAATATCAACTTCATTCGAAAGCTCTGTTAATGTTGGCGGTTCAATCATTCTAGAAATCATTATTTCCTTAGCTAATTTTATCTTCTTAATATTATTGTCATCAGCTAAAAAAGGACATTGCTCAACGTCCATTTCTTTATCTTTACTAAAATATAAACTCATAAGTTCAAAAACTTTTCCTCTTAAATATAGAGTGTACATTGTTGAGTCCATAGATTGCTGAAACATTTGATTTAAGACAATTGCAATCATTGGGCCAATTTTCTTTTCCTTATATAATTTATTACCAACATTTTCATTATTTAAAAATGAAATTTGATCTGCCTCGTTAGAAAACAAGCCATGAAATTTTTTTATTGAAATTAAAATTGATAGGACCTGACTTTCTTGCTCAAGCACCAAGTTTATAGGCAATTCTTTGTCTGGATTATATAATAAAATAGAATTTTCATGTTGTACACTAAAGATGTATGCACCTTCGTTATAAAGAAAATTAGCAAAACCTTTTAAGCAAAAATGAAATTGTATGTAATCCTTGCTAATACTATATTGATAATTTAATTGAGAAGTACTTGTATTAGCGCTCTTAAGTAAAATTAAACCGTCTTCCACTTTAAAACTTTCAAAAGTACCTTTTGCGATATTTTTTAAACTCATTTAAAATATTTTTTTAATTTAGAATTGTTCTAAATTACAAATATGTTATTTTCAATTCAACTCTGTAAAAGTATGAAATTAAATACTAATCTAACAGCACTTTTTATTAAAAATCCTATTGCGTTATTTATAGACCCTTTAGAGTTATTTTTTAACTAAGTCTAATATTATTTTTACAGCTGTAAAAAAAGAATATTTGAAAGCGCCTTTTTTTATCGTCATTGGTATTAGCTACAAAGATGCGGATACATCTACAAGAGGAAAGTTTAGCTTGAACCCCTCCACATCAAAAAAACTCATTCAACATTCATTACAAATGGGAATTAAGTCAATTGTTGTTAATTCTACCTGTAATAGAGTTGAACTTTATTCATCGTGTAAGGATTCACAATTGATCATTGATCTACTATGTAAATTTTCATGCGGATCGGTTGACGATTTTAAAAAATTTGGATACATAATAAAAGGTGATAAGGCAGTTAAGCATATTTTTAAAGTTGGTACAGGACTTGACAGTCAAATTTTAGGTGATTTTGAAATTATTGCTCAACTAAACAACAGTTATTTAATGTCAAAAAAGTTAAAAGCTATTAATCCTGCTTTTAACAGGCTTTTCAATATGGTTAAACATGCCAGCAAGAGAATAAAAAATGAGACTAAAATCTCATCTGGAGCAACCTCTGTTTCTTATGCAGCAGTAAGATATATACTTGACAATGTAAATGATTTAAAATCAAAAAAAATCTTACTTTTTGGTGCTGGAAAAATCGGCAGGAATACTTGTGAAAACTTAGTGAAACATACTTCAAATAAGCATATAACCCTTATTAACAGATCTGAAGATAAAGCAAGGCTTGTAGCTGGTAAATTTGAAGTAAAAGTAGAAAACATCACTAATTTAAAGGAAGTGATTTTAAGTAGTGACATACTTATTGTGGCAACCTCTGGTGAAACTCCAACTGTAACAAAAGAAATGATTCCAAAAACTAAGGAATTAATAATATTAGATCTTTCTGTTCCAAAAAATGTTGATGAAAATCTAAATGAATATTCTAATGTAGATTTATTAGACTTGGACTATTTATCTAAGGTTACAAATAATAATTTAGAGCAAAGAAAAAAATTCATTCCAGAAGCTCAAAAAATAATACAGGAAATAGTAGAAGACTATTATCTATGGATAGAGACCAGAAAATTTGCACCAACCGTCAATGCTTTAAAAGTAAAACTTAAAAAAATACAAGAAAATAAAATCAAACTTCTAAAGAAAAAAACATCCTCTTTTGATGACAACAATGTAAAAGAAGTATCTGAACATTTAATTCAAAAAATTACCAACCAAGTTGCAAATCATTTAAGAGATAGTGATGACTTTGAAGAAGAATTGGAATCAATAAAAACAATTTTTCAACTCGATCACGATGATTACTAAAATTAGAATAGGCACAAGAGATAGTGAGCTTGCAATTTGGCAAGCAAATTATGCAAAAAAAAAACTTCTATCCTTAGGTATAAGTTGTCAAATAATCAAGTTAAAATCTGAAGGAGATCTAAATCAAATTACTCCTTTATATGATTTTGGAGTGAGTGGAGTTTTTACTAAAACTCTTGATCAAGCTTTACTAAATAACAAAGTTGATATAGCTGTTCATAGCTTGAAAGATGTACCTATCAATCTTGCCAAAGGACTTGAAATCAATTGTATTTTTGAAAGAGCTGATCCATACGATATTGTTATTCTTAAAAATGAAAATATTGATTTAAGTGATCCATTAACAATTGCTACTAGCAGCATCAGAAGAAAAACACAATGGTTGAATAAATACCCTAATCATAAAATAGTTCCATTAAGAGGAAATATAGGAACACGAATAAATAAATTAAATAAAAACAATTGGGATGGAGCAATTTTTGCAAAAGCTGGGCTCGATAGGCTTTCAATAAAACCAAAGAAATACTCTGTTTTAAATTGGATGATACCCTCAGCTGCTCAAGGTGCAGTTGCCATAGCATCAAAAAAAGATAATTTAGATTTAAATAAAATTTTAAATTCTATTTCTTGTAAAAAAACATTCCATTGTGTTCAACAAGAAAGAAATTTCTTAAAAATAATGGATGGAGGATGTTCTTCACCAATATCATCTTTCGCAAAGATGAATGGGAAAAAGTTAACATTTGAAGTTGGAATAACTTGTCTGGAAGGAAAGAAATCAATCCGAATAAAAGAAGATTTTGATCATAATGATTCAAAAGCGTACTTGAAAATCTATAAACTTTTAATGAAAAAAGGAGGGGATAAAATTCTTTATCAAATAAAAAAGTAATGGGAAAAATCAAAATTCTTTCAACTAAAAATCTAGATCAGGATTTAAAAAATTTATTTAATAAAAATAAATATGAGCTGTGGGAACATGATTTTATAAAAATAGAAACAACAAATTTCACCTTTCCAAATCATGATGAAAGTTGGATTTTTTTTAGTAAAAATTCTGTTAAATCGATTTTTTCGAATAAAACAGCCAAAAATTTTTCTTTTAAAAGAATTTATTGTGTTGGAGGAAATACAAAATCTTTGCTAAGCAAATACGGTCAAAGCGTTTTTAAAAGCTATAACTCCTCAGCAGAGTTGGCAAATTATATAATAAACTTTTCCAATAAAGAAAAGTTTATACTCTGTAGGGGTAATTTAAAAAACGATGATTTTAGCGAATCGTTTGATTCAAATAATATTGATTTAAAAGAATTAGTTGTTTACAAAAACTTATCAAATTCAAAGACAATAAATGAAGCATTTGATTCTATAATGTTTTATAGCCCAAGTGGAATAAAAAGTTTTTTAGAAAATAATAATATAAATGACTCCAATTGTATTTGTATTGGAAAAACAACCGCAAAGTTTGCTGCTATGCATTCTTCAAAAGTTTTGTTTTGTCAAACTCCAACAATAAAAAATGTCATAGAAAAAACTATTAAATTATATGATGCATGAAAAATACTAATACTCCATTATTTCTTAAAGCACTCAAGGGAGAAACTGTTGAAAGACCACCTGTGTGGATTATGAGACAAGCAGGAAGATATTTACCTGACTTTATGACTTTAAAAAATAAATATGATTTTTTTACTAGATGCCAAACTCCAGAACTAGCATGTGAAATTACTTTAATGCCTATTAAACAAATTGGTTTAGACGCTGCTATAATTTTTAGTGATATTTTGGTCATTCCTCAAGCAATGGGCATCAATGTTGAAATGAAAAACAACTTTGGACCATATATTGAATTCCCTGTAAGAAACGAATCTGATGTTATTAACCTAAATATTTCAAATGTTGAAGAAAAATTGGACTATGTTTTTCAAGCTGTTAAAATGACAAAAAAAGAACTTCCTAAAAACATTCCCTTGATTGGGTTTGCTGGATCTCCATGGACTATTTTATGCTATATGGTTCAAGGAAGCGGTTCAAAAACATTTGACATTGCTAAAAGTTTTTGTTTTAAAAATCCTGAGCTTGCCCATAAATTATTAAGTAAAATTACATCTATAACTATAGATTATTTGAAAAGAAAAATAAATGCTGGCGTTGATGCAGTACAAATTTTTGATTCATGGGGAGGAGTACTTTCCCACAGTGATTACAATGTTTTTTCTTACCCCTACATAAAAGAAATTAATGATGCATTAAAAGTTTTAAAGCCAATTATTATATATCCCAAAGGATGTTGGCATGCTATAAACTCCTACTCAAAAATAGGAGCTTCTGGACTGGGAATCGACTGGTCTTGTTCAGCAAGAAATGCGCGTTATTTATCTGGTAATAATATAACTCTTCAAGGAAATTTGGACCCAAGCAGACTGTTTTCGCCAAAAAATGAACTAATTAAATTGACAAAAGAAATGTTGAATGAGTTTGGAAAGGAAAAATACATAGCAAATTTAGGCCATGGTATTTTACCTAACACACCTGTAGATAACGTTAAGATTTTTGTTGATACAATTAAAAATTATTCTTAAAAAAGATGAAAAAGGATTTCTCAAATTTTATTGATAATCTTCAGAAAGAAATTGTCTCTTCATTAGAAAAAATTGATGGAATTGAGAAATTTAAAAGTGACTATTGGCATAGAGAAAAAGGTGGAGGCGGACTCACAATGGTAATTGAAAATGGAAGTGTTTTTGAAAAAGGTGGAGTAAACGTTTCCAAAGTTCATGGCAAATTACCTGAATCAATGTCTAAAATGTTAAAAGTAAATAATTCTGATTTTTTTGCTTGTGGAATTAGTATTGTGATTCACCCAAAAAACCCTATGGTTCCTACATTTCATGCTAATTTGAGATACTTTGAATTGTATGAAAATGGCAAGATAAAGGACTGCTGGTTTGGGGGAGGACTTGACCTTACACCTTATTATTTATTTGAATCAGACGTAATTCATTTTCATAACTCTTGTAAAAAAGTTTGCGATAAGTTTAATCCAACTTTTTATAAAACTTACAAAAGAAAATGTGATGAATACTTTTGGAATGATCATCGCGATGAAGCCAGAGGAGTTGGGGGGTTATTTTTTGACTATTGTAGAGAAAATAAAAATATGACTTTAAGTGATTGGTTCTCTTTTATTAACCAAATGGGAGAATGCATCAAAAATGCCTATCTACCTATTGTTAAAAAAAGAAAAGATACAAGTTATAACAATGATAACATCAAGTGGCAAAATATTAGAAGAGGAAGGTATGTTGAATTCAATCTTTTACATGATAAAGGAACTTTATTCGGTCTTAAAACCAAAGGAAGAATTGAAAGTATTTTGATTAGTATGCCACCTAACGTCAAATGGGTTTATGATTACTCCCCAAAAAATGGAAGTCAGGAAGAAGAATTAATAAAAATATTAAAATCCCCAAAAAATTGGGTCTAAATAAAAATCTATGTATCCATTAAACAGACACAGAAGACTTAGATCAAAAGAATCTTTAAGAAACTTAGTAAGAGAGTCAACTATCCATCCTCACGACTTTATTGTTCCACTTTTTTTAGTTGAGGGCAAAAATGTGAAAGAGGAAATATCCTCAATGCCAGACTATTATAGATATAGCTTGGACAATATTTGTAAAGAAGTAAAAGATCTTTGGAAATTAGGAGTTCAAGCAGTTCTTTTATTTGCAAAAGTCCCTGAAAACTTAAAAGATAACTCTGGTACAGAAGCTTTAAATACAGATGGCTTGATGCAAAGAGGTATAAAAGAGATCAAGAATGTTGTTCCAGAAATGACTATAATGACAGACGTTGCTTTAGATCCATATTCAATTTATGGTCATGATGGAATAGTTGAAAACAAAGTAATCATTAATGATAAAACAAATGAAATATTATCTAAAATGGCATTGTCTCACGCCATTGCTGGAGCAGATGTAATTGCTCCAAGTGATATGATGGATGGTAGAATATTGTCTATTAGAAATACACTTGAAAAAAACGGGTTTCATAATACTGCAATTATGAGTTATTCAGCAAAATATGCCTCAAGTTTTTACGGTCCATTTCGTGATGCTTTAGATTCGAAGCCAGGCTTTGGAGATAAAAAAACTTATCAGATGGATTTTTGCAATAGGTTTGATGCTGTAAGTGAAGCAAAATTAGATATCAGTGAAGGGGCTGACATTATTATGGTAAAACCCGGGATTTCTTATCTAGATATTGTGAGAGAACTAAAAAATTCAATTGATGCTCCGATAGCAATTTATCAGGTTAGTGGCGAATACTCAATGTTAAAAGCTGCAAGCAAACAAGGATGGTTAGATCACGATCAAGTTATGATGGAACAGCTTGTTTCTATGAAAAGAGCAGGCTCAAGCATGATAGCCTCATACTTTGCCAAAGATGCAATAAAGTTAATCTCTTAAATTTTGATACTTTAGCTAATATGAAAAATAAAAAAAGTTTCATATTATTTCTTTGCGTCACTTTTCTTGCATTTATTTTTAAATCTGATATAATATATTTTTCTGAGCTAGCATCCACCATAGCTAAAATTAAAAGAACTAAAGCAGATATTACTGATTATAAATATTTTGAAAATATTGAAATAGTTAAAAGTTCAGATCCTCAAAAATGGCCAATTCATGATGATTATAATAAAACTCCTCAGACTGAAAAACTAAAAAATTTGCATAAAGAGTTTGGAACTGTTGCTTTTTTAATAATTAAAAATGACTCTATCTGGCATGAGAAATATTTTAATGGTTATAATGAAAATTCTCAAAGCAACTCTTTTTCAATGGCTAAAAGTATAGTTTCCGCAACAATGGGCAAAGCTATAGAAAAAGGATTTTTTAAATCAATGAATGATAAAGTTGGTGATTATATTGACGGTTATAATAAAGGTTTTGCTTCCGAACTAACAATTGGGGATTTATCAAGCATGTCTTCAGGCATGGACTGGGATGAAAGTTATACTAATATTTTAGGCGTTACTGCAAGATCTTATATTACTAGCGAATTAAATGAATTGATTAAATCAAGGGAAATTAGAGAGCCGTCAGGTGAAAGCTTCAAGTATTATAGTAGTAACACACAATTATTATCAATGACTATTGAGAAGGCAACAAATAGAAAGATTTCAGACTTAGTGAAAGACTGGTTTGTCGATCCCTTAGGCTTTGAAAATAATGTTTTATGGCAAATTGATGGTAAGAAAAATAACAGTATTAAGGCATACTGCTGTTTTAATTCAAACGCCAGAGATTTTGCAAGATTTGGTAAGCTTTACAAAGATTTTGGCAAATGGAAAGGACAGCAAATTCTCGATTCTACTTTTGTTGCTAATTCTATAAAACCTCGATTTGATCAAAGCCCTGAATATGGTTATGGGTTTTGGCTTGGTGAAATAGATAATAATAAGTTTTTTGCTATGAGAGGGATATTGGGACAATACGTAATTGTAGTTCCTAAAAAAAATATGATTATTGTAAGATTGGGGGAAAGAAATAATGAGAAAAACAATAACAGACCAAAAGATTTTGATGTTTATTTTAAAGAATCATTGAAAATGATAAAAACCATTGAATAGTTTTATTATGAATAAAAAGATTTTATCAATCCAAAACTTATCATTGAAAATTGGTGCTAATAAAATTCTATCTAATATTTCTTTTGATCTAAATAAAAATGAAACGCTTGGAATTGTAGGAGAATCTGGAAGTGGGAAATCAATAACTGCTTTGTCGATTTTAAATCTTTTTAATTTGAATAATACTTTTTCTGAGGGCTCAATAAACTTTAATGGAACTGAGTTGTCAAATTTGGCTGATAAAAATTTTGAGAAAATTCGAGGTAAGGAAATTTCAATCATTTTTCAAGAACCGATGAGTTCTTTAAATCCAAGTATGAAATGTGGAGATCAAATTCTAGAAATATTAACTAATCATTTAAAATGCAGTAAAGAATCTGCTAAAAAAAAGGTTTTAAATCTTATTGAAAGAGTGCAATTAAAGGCTCCCAAAAGAGTCTATGAAAAATACCCTCACGAATTGAGCGGTGGACAACAACAAAGAGTCATGATCGCAATAGCCATAGCTTGTAATCCAAAACTTTTAATAGCTGACGAACCTACAACAGCATTGGATAGTTTAGTTAAGAATGAGATTATCTCATTAATTAAATCTTTACAGTCTGAATATAAAATGAGTGTGATTTTTATTTCTCATGATTTAAACCTAGTATCCAAGTTTGTTGATAAAATAATTGTATTAAAAAATGGAAATATTGTAGAGTGTGGTAATACTGAACAAATATTTAACTCTCCATCCAATGAATACACCCGAACACTAATAAACTCTTCTCCACCAAAAAAAAATAGACCAAATAGGCTATTAACCTCTACATTAAAAAAGAACAAGTTAATTAGTAAAAAAGAGAGAGAAGTTCAACACTCCAAAATTTATAATCAAAATCCTATTTTAAAAGTTCAAAACATTAATTTTTCTATAGGAAAGGAAAAAATATTACAAAACATTTCCTTCGAATTATTCAAAGGAGAGGTTTTAGGAATTGTTGGGCAATCTGGAAGTGGAAAATCAACGATAGGAAAGGTTATCCTAGGCTTAATTAATCCTGAAGTTGGTGATGTAATTTATAAAAATCAAAAACTTTCTAAAATCAAAAGTTCAGTTTACAGAAAAAATATTCAATTAATATTTCAAGATCCTTTCTCTTCTTTAAATCCAGAGCTTTCTATTGGATATTCAATTATTGAACCTATGATAGTTCATAAATTATATTCAACAAAAAAAGAAATGAAAAACAAAGCATTAGAATTGTTAAGTCAAGTTGGACTTAGTAGTTCTGATTTTGAAAAATATCCAAAAGAATTCTCTGGGGGACAAAGACAAAGAATTGTGATTGCTAGAGCTTTAGGTTTAAATCCTGAAATCATTGTTTGTGATGAATCTGTATCTGCGCTAGACGTTTCTATTCAAGCTGAAGTTTTAAATTTACTAAGTGATTTGAAACAAAAATTTAACTTTACTTACATTTTTATTTCTCATGACATGCCCGTAATAAAATACTTTACAGATCGAATAATTGTGTTAAATAACGGGCAAATAGTAGATTTTGATGAGACTGACTCTTTATTTAAGTCTCCTAAAAACACATACACAAAATCATTATTGGAAGCTAGTGGATTTTAATTATAATATGAATGATGATTTATAACTGGATATTGCAGCTTTTTACACTATGGACCATTTTAAGCTTGTTGGTTTTATTTTACACATTTTACAGATTTTCATTTGCTGTTTTAAAAAATAAAATTTTTAAGCCAATCGACTTACGTATAGTTTTGTTTGGATTAATTTTTAGTGTAATTCAACTCTTTATTCTTATTGTACTATATTTTGTATCACCAAAATTTAATTGGTGGCAATTTGATTTTGATAAAATTTTTAATGAACCTATTTATTTTTCATACTTAATAAAATATCCTTTTGTCAACTTGATTGGTGTTTTAAGTATTTTGATTGGTTGGTCTATATTTAAAAAAGCAAGATCAGATAAAAAAAGATTTTTAAGGATTTTAATTTTCTACTTTATTGGTTTTATTTTAATTCTTTTGTCCAATCTAAATAGATTTTAGTAAAAAAAAACACTCTCTTAAAAAGAGAGTGTAAACCAAACTATTAATTATATTAATTTTATTATAAATTTAATTTTAAATTAAATAGAAGATTCCCAAAATTTTGTTAATCTTTATAAAATGAAATTAAATATTGCCGTTTTAGGTGGAGGTAGTTGGGGAACTGCAATTGTAAAAATGCTTTGCGAAAATGTTAACTGTGTTAATTGGTATATTAGAAATGAAGAAAACGTTTTGTCACTTAATAAAAGTGGACGAAACTCTAATTACCTAAGATCTGTAAACCTCAATGTAAATAAAATAAAGCCAAGTTCATCAATTATTGATGTTGTCAAAAAGTCTGATGTTTTAATACTAGCTATTCCTTCTCCATTTGTAGATTTAGAACTACTTAAAATAAAAGATATTCTTTGCGAAAAAAAAATCTTCTCAGCTCTAAAGGGGGTAATCCCAGAATCTAATTTAATAGTCAGCGAACATCTTAATAAATATTACAAAGTTCCAACTTCCAACATTGGAATTATAACGGGGCCTTGTCATGCTGAAGAGGTTGCCCTTGAAAAACTTTCTTATCTAACTGTAGCATCTCAGAACAAAGACATTGGGATAGCCATGACAAAATCTTTGTCTTCAAATTATATAAATGTAAAATATTCAAAGGATACTATGGGTGTTGAATATGCTGCTATGTTGAAAAACGTTTATGCAATTATGGCTGGAGTATGCCACGGTTTAGGCTATGGAGATAATTTTCAAAGCGTATTAATAAGCAGTTGTGTAAGAGAAATGAAAAAATTTGTTTTAAAAATTTATAAAACAACAAGAGATATTAATGATTCTGAATATTTAGGTGACTTACTTGTTACATGTTATTCATCATTTAGTAGAAACCGAACCTTGGGCAATATGATTGGAAAAGGCTACAGTTTAAGATCTGCAATTTCTGAAATGTCAATGATTGCTGAAGGATACTACGCCACAAAAAATGCATTTGAACTAATTTCTGATAAAAAAGAGGATTTTAAAATAATTCACTCAGCATATAAAATTCTTTACGAAAAGAAAACACCAAAAACAATAATAAAAGAGTTAAGTATTAATTTAGATTGAATCTTTGAATTGGCTATTAAATCTGATATCATTTTCATAAAGAATTCTAATATCTTCAATTTGATAAAGAAGCATTGCAATACGTTCAATTCCCATACCAAAGGCAAAACCAGAGAATTTATTTGAATCTATTTTACAGTTTTCTAAAACGTTAGGGTCTACCATTCCACATCCCATTATCTCAAGCCATCCAGTTCCTTTTGTTATTCTATAGTCAGTTTCTGAATTTAATCCCCAATAAATGTCAACTTCTGCACTTGGTTCAGTAAATGGAAAATAAGAGGGTCTAAGTCTAATTTTAGATTTCCCAAACAGCTCTCTAGTAAAGAAAAGTAATGTTTGTTTTAAGTCAGCAAACGAAACATTTTCGTCAATATATAAACCCTCGATCTGATGAAAAAAACAGTGAGATCTAGCAGAAATATCTTCGTTTCTGTAAACCCTTCCGGGTGATATAGTTCTGATGGGAGGCTCATTATTTTCCATATGACGAATCTGGACTGAGGATGTGTGAGTTCTTAAAAGTAGATCTGGATCTTTTTTTATGAAAAAAGTATCTTGCATGTCCCTTGCTGGATGATGAGGTGGGAGATTGAGAGCTGTAAAATTATGCCAATCATCTTCAATTTCTGGACCTTCCGAAATATTGAATCCTATTTTATAAAAAATATCAATAATTTTGTCTCTTATAATTGATATTGGATGGCGTGATCCGAGCTCAATAATTGAAGCTGGCCTAGTTAAATCAACATCATCTGACTGTCCCTCACTAATTTTTGAAACTGTCTGTTTTAGTTGTTCAATTTTTTCTAATGTCGATGATTTTAATTTATTTATTGCGAGTCCATATTCTTTTTTCTGTGAATTATCTACATTCTTAAATTCAGAGAAATATCTTGATATGTGCCCTTTCTTCCCAAGAAACTCAATACGAAACTTTTCAATTTCTTCGCTACTATTACTTGAAAAATTTAAAACCTCTTTAATTTTTCCTTCAATCTCTTCGATCATAAACTAATAAAATAGTGTCTCAAAAATACTCAATTTGATTTATTCAATCAGCTGTTTTTCTATAAAATAATTAATTATTGCTTCTTTCATTAAAATAGCTTGTTCACCAGGCTTTAAGTTTGGAAGCTTAGCAATTGATTTATAATGAGGCCAACCCTGATTATCAACATAATCAAATCTGTAATAGCCAAGAGGTTCTAGTAATTTACATATTGCTATATGCATAAGATCAATTTTTTGATCCTTGCTAAATTTCAAAGTTGGTTTCCCTAATTCTTGAACTCCAATTAAAAAAATAATTCCTTCAATATCCAAGATTTGACCATCGTTAAACTTTTTCGATATAAGATCGACAATCAAATTCCACTTTTCTTTTAAATCATATTCGGTCTTCATAAGCTCAAATTTACAATATGATGAAAACAATATGTCTATATTTGCAAATAAAATCTTGAACTATATTGATATTTTTATTGTTTGTTTAATCTTTCTAGGATTTTACAGAGGCTATTCGAAAGGATTTATAATAGAGTTAAGCTCTTTGCTGGCTATTGTTTTAGGTGTTTATGGTTCTCTCAAGTTCTCAGATTTAACATTAAATTTTATTACTATTTATTTCTCAGAAAAACTAGAAACAATTGATAGTAATTATTTAAAAATATTCTCGTTTGCTTTTACTTTTATTGTTATCATAGTATCTATTTCTTTTTTAGCTAAACTTTTGACAAAAATTGTAAAAATTTTATTTCTTGGGTTTATTAACAAGATTTTTGGAGGAATTCTTGGAGGACTAAAATATATCTTAATAATTGTATTTTGCGCATCATTTTTTGAGAGCTTAAATTCAGAATTTTCATTAGTTAATGAAAAATATCTAAAAGAACTTGTTTTTTATTCTCACAGTTTAGAGATAGGTAACTTTCTATTGAAAACTATTGACTTTGAAAATAACCTATTCAATCTTTTTAATTGAATTGAGCTTCAACCATCCACTAGAACCGTTAGTTAGCTCTACTAAAACCCACTCGTCAAGTTCTTCTTTAATCAGAACCTTAGTTCCCTCATGTAAATTAAATTGAACTTCGCTTCTATAATTTGGTTCAGTTCTAAAGTCGATTTTCTTGTCAAAAATTATGGCTTCAATATTAGATTTTTGATTTTCATGTTTTATAAGTCCAGTCAAAACAGAAATAATTGTCATACAAAAAAATATTGACGAAAATGTGAAATATTTTTTCTTAGATTTCGTATCATTTTTAAAAAAATATAGTAAGAAAAGAGCTAGAGATAAATAAAGAGAAATTATCCCAATTAAAATCCAATGATTAATTGAGAAAAAATTTGAAATAATATTAAAAAAATTTGATAATTGATTTACAGGTAACTCATCAATTTTGTCTATTAACATGTTTTGAGTAAAAGCCAAATTGTTATAAATATCTATATCGTTTGAATCAAGCTTCAAAGCTTTTTCATAAAAATAAATACTGTTAGCTATATCATTTATTTTATAGTAACAGTTCCCAAGATTAAAGTATAATTCTTTAGAATGTTCCCCATTTTTAATAATTTCTAAGAAGTTTTCTATAGATTCATTGTAATTACCAATATTGTAATTGTCGATGCCCTTTTTAAATATTATTTCATTATTTGACTGAGAAAATGAACTTACAGAAAAAAACAAAATAATTAGAATAATATAATTTTTCATTTCTATAATAAATTATCGAGTTTGGAAATTACTTTTACTGCATTTTCGTAATCTTTGTTTATAGCTACATTTGACGCAGGAGTATATCTAGCAAATTCACAATTTTCAATTAATCTAATGAATAATTTTTGTGTATCATCATCAACATTCCTATTCTTCAGTAAATCTTGAATTCTTTCTTTACTATAATCAGATGTTTCTATTGATAGTTTAGATTTTAAGAAATTGTGCATTGCTTTTTCAAGAGATACATAGAACATGTCTTTTTTATCTAAATTTTTCTTTGCTTCAAACAGATACTTTCTTGCTAATTTGTTTGCACTAATAGATTTATATTTTTTTAAATCTGAATCTGTAATTTTTTTTGATTTGAAAAATATCACCGTTAAAATTATTATAAAAAATGGCAAAAAAATTATTATGTAGAAATAGGTTGAGTTTATAAAAGAACTAGAACTGATATTGACTAGATTAGGTTTTGTTTTAATAAACTTAAATGGATTTATTGACGGTAAAATGTTAGATGGAGTTGTAGAATTTTGAGGATCTACTTTCTCAGTCAACAATGTCGGTCCTTCAAGAACATTAACGATTATTTCTTTAGTTTTTAATGTCTCATATTTTTTTAATGAAGTATTAAAAAAAGTAAAATCTACAGAACTTATTGGATACTTGCCTTGGAACTGCGGGACTAAGGTATAGGTATTGGAAATATTTCCATTCATCCCAGCTAAGTTTGTGGAAACATTTTCAGTGTATTCAGGATCATATTTTTCAAGAGAACTTGGGGCTTCAATTGATGGTGGAGAAAATAATTTTAAATTCCCTTTACCAGATATTTTAATTGTAGCCTGTAAAGATTCTGAAGCATTCAAGTCTGTTTTGTTAGTGGTTAGTTCGATATCAAAATCTCCAACAGCTCCATTAAAACTGGATGGAGCGTTATCAGGAAGTTCACGAACCTGAATAACTCTTCTTCCAGCAGTGATTTTTTTTGAAACTTGACTATATATTCTGTTGCCAAAGAAGTCTCTTCTATTTGTAGGAACATCAACTGAAACATCGAGTGAAAGAGGAAGTATTTCTAATCTTCCTGTTTTTTGAGGATATAAAACAGTTTTTTTCCAAGTCACATAATTATAGCTCTCACCACTGTATGAACCTCTCTCGATTTGTAACCTTGGAATTTTAATATTTTGTGACCAGAAATTTTCAAATTTAGGTGTTTCTATTTCTCCAACATTTGTAACATTAATTTGAGGAGAATAATATAATTTATAAACAATAGAAATTCCCTCATTTAAAAAAGGTTTTGGGTTAGATACTTCTGCAACTAAATGCAAGTTTTCGTTTACAATATAGTTTGGATCATTTGGATCTTTACTAATCTCAACTGATTCACTAACATTAACTTCAACAGGAAGTGTCTTAAAAATCTTTCCATTAATTTCGATTGTAGCTTGGCCAACAGTTATTAAACCTTTTTCAAGTGGGCTTAAAAAATAAGAATAGGTTTTTGAAAAAGTTCTTTTGCCATTCACAAACATGTTGCTTACAGATTGGTTTGGGCCACCAACAACCCTAAACCCCTCAAAACTGGGAGGATTAAAATTATCTCCATCTTTATTCATTTTAAAGTCAACCCTTAGATTTTCATTTAAACCCAAGGATTTCTTGCTGACAAGCGCTTCAAAATTTACAGATTCTTCCTGTGAAGTCAACCTTGTGATTGTCAGTAATGATATTAATACAATAAAAAAAACTCTTGATTTCATTTAAACTACCAATCTTTTTTGTTCTTTATAGGTTTACCTTTCATTTTATTTTTATTCACCTTTTTAAGGACATTTTTTTCTTCATTATCCATCGCTTTAAGTAAATTTTCAAGTTGGTTAGGTGATATTTTATTTTGTCTTGGCTTTTTATTATTATCACTGTTGTCAGTATCATTATTTCTATTGTTTTTCTGTTTATCTTTTTCCTTCTTATCTTCTTTGTCTTCCCCCTTTTTATTTTCTTTATTATCTTTTTTGTCCTTATCGTTTTTATTATCCTTATCGTCCTTTTTGTTATTATCCTGATTTTTTAACAGCTCTTTAGCCAACACATAATTATACCTAGTTTCATCGTCTTCAGGGTTATTTAATAGTGCGTTTTTAAAAGAATCCATAGCGTTTTGATAATCCTCACTTTGCATGTATAGATTCCCTAAATTATGATAGGATTTATGAAGTGTTGATTTGTCGTATGAGTTTTTAATTGATAAACGGTATTGATTCAAAGCTTCTTCGTTTAATTTATTTGAGTAAAACGAATTTCCCAAATTATATTTTGCAGCTAAGTTCATCGAGTCTTTTGAAATAGATTTTCTATACAAAGCCTCAGCTTCAATTAAATTATCCTCAACATACTCAATATTTCCGTCTAATGTTAAATTATTAGATTCCTTATTGATTTTAGTTTGTTGCGCACTTAAGCTAACAAAACATGAAAGCAAAACTATAAGATTAACTTTTTTCATTAAATAAATTTAATTTTTTTACCCAATATGTCTTTTTTTCAAAAATGAATAATTCCAAACATAAAAAAAGAATAGCAAAACCTACAAACCATTGAAATTGATCTTTATAAGCTACATATTGTTTAGATTCAAATTCTTTTTTATCGATTTCTTTTAATCTTTCAAAAATAGATTCTACAACAATTTCAGTGTTTGACCCATCTACATAAATCCCGTTTGACGAACTAGAGATTGAACTCAATAGGTCTTTGTTAAGCTTAGTTATTACAACATCTCCATTTTCATCTTTTTTATAGGATTTTATAATATTTTTTTCTTTAATTGGAATTGGCAAACCCTTTTGAGTTCCTAAACCTACAGTCATGATTGTAATTCCAGATTGTTGTGCTAATTGAATGATATTTTGATTTCCAATCTCATGATCTTCCCCATCTGAGAGTATGCATAAAACTTTGTTGGTTTGATCCTCATTATCAAAGAACTTTTGAGCTAGATTTATGGACTCTACTATTGCAGTTCCTTGTGAAGATAACATTTCGGTGTTTAAGCTTTGTAAAAAAGTTTTTGCAGTTGAATAATCATCAGTTATAGGTAAAACTGGCAATGCAGATGCGGCATATGCAATTATTCCAACTCTGTCATTGTTTAAAGTATTTATAAGCTCAGAGACAATCCTTTTAGCTTTTTCTAATCTATTTGGAGCAATATCTTCAGCTAACATACTTTTAGAAACATCAAGAGCAAAAACAATATCAACACCCTCTCTTTTAACAGTTTTTAGTTCCGTTCCAACTTTAGGATTAACCAATGCAATGGTTGAAAAAAGTAAAAAAAGAATAAGAAAAAACAATTTAATTTTTGGTTTAAAAGTAGATCTATCAGGGCTTAAGACTTTTAGTAAATTTTCTGAAATATATTTTTTTTGGATATTTTTTTTCCATGAACTCAATAGCATAAAACCTACAATCATAAAAGGTATTATGAAAAGTATATAAAAATAAAACGTTTCTTCAAGTTGATACATTAAATAAAACTTTTAAATATTGTTGTCCTAAGAATCCATTCTAAAAGAATTAATGAAATTGAAATAAGAACAAATATTCTGTA